>Ga0065711_1000463_pt1 | contig 65900 bp, 43 predicted proteins | sample Hoacrofraction12_FD_59098 | JGI IMG/M metagenome (GOLD analysis project Ga0065711, IMG submission 59098) | Hoatzin crop microbial communities from Cojedes, Venezuela - Epithelial fraction 12 v2 (version 2) | ecosystem: Host-associated > Birds > Digestive system > Esophagus > Crop | place... | reverse complement strand
AGAACTTCTTCCCTCTGAGGGTGCCGGAGCCCTGGCCCAGGCTGCCCAGGGAGGCTGTGGAGTCTCCTTCTCTGGAGATATTCCAGCCCCGCCTGGCCGTGGTGCTGTGCCCCCTGCTCTGGGTGACCCTGCTTGGGCAGGGGGTTGGGCTGGGTGACCCACAGAGGGCCCTGCCAACCCCGACCATGCCGGGATTCTGTGATTTCCTCTGCCTTGCCTAGTTTGACAGTGGTCTTCGCGGTGGAAAGGTGACTGTTCTTAAGTGAATACCCAGGTGCCCGGTTATTGTGACACCATCACTGCTGCTGAATGCGTTCTTGATCAGTGGCGATATTTATTTCTGTGCTTCTTGTGACTCCTTACGTTTGTGTCGTTATTGGGTAGTCATGTGGTTACAAAATTATCTACTTGTTACGTGTTAGATGGCTCACTTGAGCGTCAACTTCATACTGCATAAAAATATCCGCAGTATATGCACATTATTTTAGCGGTGATAATGCAGTTTTGAGTTTTTGCATACTCTGTCTGCCCTGCTAAGTGCAGGACCTCTTGATTCAGCACTGGGGGAGCCGCTGCTTACTCTGTCGTTGGTATGTCTGAATGAGGAAGGGGAGCTCATTGTTGTGAGTTGTTTAATTTTGTTTTTCTTTTCTGCGGGGGAGAAGACAAAATTTTTCAAGGTTTCTTCCTTCCTTTACAAAGGAGGAAAATGTAACCATCTTTCACCCAAATTTATAGATGTAGACAGGCTTTTCATTCATTTGCTGAGTGCTTGAATTCATTTTAAGACTGATGAAACAACAAACTGAGAGAATGCTAATCTGTTCTGAAAACAAGAAAAATCAGTGCAAACCAGTCTGTTCTCGTCTACTCTTGTTTATTGTTATAAATGCTGCTTTAACCAAAATCTACTTTCGTGTGTACGATTCTGTGGGCCTAAAATGACTGGCAAGCGTGGCTTTATGAGTTAACCAACGACTGGCTCGCTGAATACATTTTTCAAGTATACTGCCAGTGTCGCCCAGCTGCGCTCACTCCTGAGCCTACGACGCACCCTTCTCTGAGCTGCCCTTGAAGGCAGCGTGAAGGTTTCAGCTGGTGCGGAAAGAAGCTGTTGGTGGTACACGCGAGGCTAGAGCACGCTTCTTACATAGCACTTGTGAAACCTCTGGGCTGAGTTTGTGTGTAGTACTAGTTGTTATGTTTTTCACAACTTTCAGTGGTCGAGATAGAATTAGACTGCCATAGCCTGAAGAGGCTGGGCTATGTTTTAGTAAAATTCTCTGTGATTTCAGACATAATCAGGCCTTTGTAAAATAAAATTATGCCTTTTTTCCTATGGAAATGTTCACTTATGAGTTGAAGTGCTGTATTTTTACAGTATTTTTAAATGTGTTCTGAACTGAAATCATGGGAAGGCTGATACAGTAGTGAAGTAGTTCTGAGCATAGTCAGAGAAGCCTTACTGCCTAAACCTTTTAAAGCTAGACTGTTTTAAAACTATCGGATGTAATGAAAGGTATTAATCCTGTGTAAACTTGTGGCAGCTTAAGTGATTATGACATGCTTTAAAGAAAGAAGCCCTTTATTACGTGGCTTATGGTTTAGGCTCCCCATTTGTAGTTTATGAGATATGATTGCTTTCAGTTAAGAAAGCTTTTGGAAAAAGTGAAAGCCAGTAGGACCGTTCCATTCTTACTTTCATTAAAAGGCATTAGCTTAAAGGAAATGCTCCCTCCTCCAGTTGGTTCTCTAGAGCATTTGAAACCTGTACAGAATCAGAGACCTGAAAAAGCCCTGGCTGGAAGTATTAGCTTTGTGTTTTTTTGTGGCTGTTTTTTGTCTTGGCTTGTTAAGAAATCACTAGGAGTCAGAAGATGTGTTTTACAGCACTTCACGTGAGTTCTGCTGACTGTGCTCCCTGAGTGAAATGAGATCTTTTGCTGTAAGGTGAGGCTGGTCTGGGCGGAAAATGGAACTTTTTTCCACAACTGCTCTGAAACAGATTTCCACAGGAGCTAAGAACCGAGGCAGACCATAGCACTGCTCACGTGGCACAGGGCGTGCTGTTCCGTCTTTCTCTAGCATAAACCTGAAGCAGCTTTGATCTTATTTTCCTAAAACTGTGTGTGTGATGGATTTCAAAACGGAGCGCTGCGCTGTGCCCAGATGGTGTCCGAAAGAACAGAGGAAGGGATGGCCCACGTGCAACAGATGCTACCTGAGTCTGTGAATGAGCTGCTGAAAAGCATCGAGAGGATTTGATGATCCTTCCTTAAACACAGCAGTCTGTGTTAACAGGATGGGTAAATATATGTTTGTTCAGTGCCAACTCTTAGTTAACCTTATGAAAATACGATTTTGTTTTTTTTTTTTTAGAGCCACCTATATAACATATTATCAGGGTTCTGTGTTCTTCTGAAGGCTGAGTTGTGAGGTTCTTGTACTAAATAATGCCTCTTCTGAAGGTGATGCAGTGTGTGCTTGTAGTTGGGAGGAAGATGCCTGTTGATTTTTGAGAGATCTGTGCCTGGTTCGGGCAGGACTGATGCTGGGGAAGGGGTGGTGCTTTGTGACTGTTCTGTCTCTCACCAGTGTGTCCCTGCGTTGCGGTCTGCTGAAGGAGTTCCAAGGAGTTGTTTGAAGGGGAAAAGCTGGGTAGATTTCCGTGCTGTTAAGGATAGCACTGGGGATTTTTTCCTAGCTGTTGTGTGTGTTAATTTCTCCTGAATCTGAATCAAAGGTACAAGGCTTAGATGCATTCAGACATCTCCAGCTGCTACTGAAAATGATGAGCCCATTCTAGACAAGTGGAGAATTTTCCTGCTCCGAGGAAGGAAACCCTCTGGGATGGTCTCCCACCTTCCCCTCTCCGACGGTGATGATTTACCCCTGGGTGCCTTTCGTGAGGCGGAGGCAGCGGCGGCAGCGAGAGGGCCCAGCGGTCTGCCAGCCCCGCCGAGCTGAATGCTGGAGGTGCTGAGCCACAGGGCACCCGTTGGTGCTTGGGGTGGCTGCTGCCCCTGCTAGAGGTTTGTCAGGATGGTGGTGTCAACAGCTCTCGCTCTGCATCCTGTGGCCGGCGGGGTTTATCTGTCCGGGTTTGAATCCTTCATGCTCTGCAAAGTTGGATCTTGCACAAAAAAGTTGAAAGAGTGACTTTGAAGCGGTAAAGCACTTGGACTTGCTCCGTAGCTCCGGAAAATAAGACTATTAAATAGTCTTTTACTAAATAGAGATGATTAAACTTTGTGTTCATTAATTACAGGTGATAGAGAAAAATCCATGGTGTAACATTCACCTTTCTCAGCAGGTTGAGTGGGATATCTTGCAGAAGTTCCAGTCTGTCCACGTACATTTAGCATAAGATCGTGCTGTATTGTGTCAGACGAGGATACCTGACGCAGGTGCTAGTATCTCTTCTATAGACCTGAAAAACACTCATTTTGACACCTGTGAGCAAAGAGGGATCCCTTAACTGAACATTTTTGGATAAAAGTACATGAGCCTCCAAACTGAGGCCGCTTCCAAAGATACGACAGTCTTGCGGTGCTGTCCGATACCACAGTGCTTTCCACTTTTTAAACAGCTTTGCAGTTCTGTAGTAGCACTTACTTTAAAGCTTCAAAGCCATTTTTTATAATTTGACTGTAAAGATATTGTTAAGAATGCACATTAAATCTTCATTTCTTTTTTCCTCCGGAATTGCCAAGTAGTTGCTTTTTTTTTTTTAAAATTTTAAATTGAAGAAGTTGCTGTCTCTGGAGTCTGAAGGGACTGAAACGCTCTTATGCCCAGAAACAGATAGGTAAGGGTGACTCGGCGCAGGAAAACCTTTGCGTTCTCTCTCCTCAGCAGTATCTCGCCATAGGCAGCGAGCTGACCGGGTGACTTGTGCCCGCCAGGCACCGTTGCAGAATGGTGAATAACTTGTGCCGTATTAATGCGCAGGGGCGGTGAGTTTTCAGGTGCCAGACTTGTGTGTTGAAACAGCTTTTGAAGCACTGTTCTAGGGTTGTTTTCTAAGGTGCTAGCAGCTGACCGGGTGCTGTGATACTGCATGTCTGTGAATTGGCCTAGTGACATTTTTTTCTTAAATGATATTATTTTTTAATATATTTGTGATTATGATTTAATTTACATTTTTCATAAAGATGGAAGAATTTGGCAAGTCGAGAGAGGAATTTGCATATTTTGGGTAATAAATATTGATTTAAAAGAATAAATATATTTTAATAGCTGCTAGTTCAGCTGGATTATTTTTAACAATCCTGTCTTCTTGAGGGTATGTCAGATCTATATTTCTAAGTTTTATCTGCTATTGTATGCTGTTTGGAAATGTAAGGAAAATAAGAATCACATATGTATTGTGTTGCTTTTTTCTCCTACTAATAGTGCTTTGTTATCTCTTTACATTTAGTAAACCTTGTGAGAGTTGTTCAGCTCCAGTATTGTATCGGTAGCAGATTTGGGAGAAGTTGTAGATAGGTCAGCAGGGCTTCTTAACTGGAAGTCAGAAACGCATTTCTAGAAGCTAAGTTTAACTTAAACTGTCTGCGTGGTCAGAAGGTGTGTTTTAACACCCAGGGAGCTTGCGTGGCTGGTGGAAGCTGGGCGATGCTGGGATTCTTCAGCTTGCAGGTGTGCTGTTGTAGTGGTTTCAGCAACACCCGGGTTACCGGGTGACTTGTATCCCGACTTCAGCACAGGCTGGGTCTTGTGCTGTGTTATTGCAACTGCCAGGCTCGGCTGCTTGATGGCTTTTCCTTGTCTTTCGCAGCAATGTTCTTTTTTAATTGATCTGCAAAGATTTACAATTTGATAGTTGGAACGATTCCAGATTTCACCTATCTGTTTTGTCTTTGTCCACTGCGTAAAATAAGGCAAATTATGGCAGTTACAACGTTGTGGGCTCTTGCTTCCTATTTCCGTGGTGAAAATAGCTGAACTGAAGTAGTGGGCTATCCCCCTGCCAAGCTGGGATGAGTGCAGAACGGTGCATGTGTTCAGAGGTTGAAGCTCCAGTGATATTTAAGCTTTGTGCTTCAATTTCTGTTTCTAATTCAAATAAAAGGGATACAGGAAACCATTTGTGTCAGACTTTTTTTTCTAAAATAAAATTAAAGGCAGTGAAAGTAAAATGTCAACTTTTTTCTTTTTTTTTTCCTTGTAATGTTTTGATTGATAGCTATTTGTATAGATGTTAAATAGTTTCATTTTGGTCACACGGCACTGGCACTGCATCCCGTTGGGGGACGTATAACGCTCCAGCATGTCAGAGTGCACAAAGGAAAGAGCGGAGAAATAAAAACCAAGCCAAAACAGTGCTAATATTTCCTTTTTTATACAGTTTCCTATTTTAAATGGTGGTATAAAAAGCAGTTTTACTTCTAGGTGACCTTGTTGCAGTGGCTGTTGTGGCAGGAAGCTCCAGAAGTGGTAATGCGATGTTTCTGTAGCATGGAAGCGCACAGAACTAGATGTATGACACAATTTCTTTGAGAGGCGCTTCTGAAGTGTTTTATCACTCGGTGGTGTTGAGCTTTTCTGCTGTTGTCAGCATGGAGAGTTGAAAATTCAAACAAAAAGTACTAGTAATGGTGAATTTTTTAATTAAATGTATCTATATTCCACTAATGACTTCCGAAATGTATTGTAAAAATAACATCTAATGTGAAAACAAAGCTTGAGTCATAAATGCTGTTTGTTCTGCTTTTTCCGTTTTTCAAACGAGCGCATTGGAGTGCATCGCACGGTTTTGAAGCGTTGCAATGTGAGCGCTTGCAAGAGAACTGCAAAATGAAGTGGAAATTACCTTGCCTGCCCGCGGGAGCTTGCTGCCCTGGGAGGCTGAGCGGGCGGGGGGCAGCCCCTTGGGGGTCCAGCCCTGGGTGCCGGGGGTACCGGGCCCTGGGTGGAGTGGGGGGCATGCCTTCCTCGGGGGGTTCCTGTTGCCATGGGGGCTTCGCTGCGATCTGCGGCAGCTCCGTCGTTTCTTAAATTAAGAGTCGACCATTTGCTTGGCGGAAGAAAGCAGCCGGTTTCCATTGTGAGCCTAGCCTGTGGTACCAGGAGAGCTGATACTTAAACCCGAAGCACAGTTTATAGGGAGGGGAGATGACACTTGGGCAGAAAACTACACCGTGCATAGAGAGGTCCGTTTCCCTGCAAATGGAAGATGCCAGGGTTCAGTAGACAGCATTTAGTGATGCAGTCAAAACTGTTGAAAAAATGTATGCCAAGTCTGGGTCCTTTAGTACAATTCATCTAGCATTTTAGATAGGGGCCTTTAAGCTTTTATCAGTGAAGACAGAGATGTTAAATGCTTGGCGGAGGTGTTGGTGGCTGCTGGCAGCAGTTCGGTGGGATGGCAGTGTGGACGGTACCCCCACCCGGTCTGCAGTGCCCCAGCCTGGAAGGCTGCACTGTCAGAACTTTGCAGCTGTAAAGCTGACTCTAATTCCTTGGAATCCTTCTTTCACCTTCTTTTAACCGCTCTTAAATTATCTCTCTCTCTTTTATTTTCTTTTTTTTTTTTAGAAAAGATACCCTAATACAAAAATATTACATTGTGGCATTTACTTTGAGCTCTCAGTGTGTTTCAGAGTACACGTTCACCGAGCATTCTAGTCAAAGTTGGTTAAAACTTGTAGTAGCAATTGAAGTTTCTATAGATGCTGAATTCCTAGGTCGCGCTTTAAAATACAAACGGCACGTGTGAATTATAAGAAGAGGTGATAATACCAGTTCCCTTTTTGTTCCCACATTTGTTTGCTTTTTAAAAATATAAATCCTCAGTGAAATGAATTTTTGCGAAGAATCGCTTCTCACCTTTTTGCGTGGTGGTTGGTGACGGGCGGCTCCAGCGAGGAGCGGGCAGGGCAGTGAGTGCGTGCTTGGGAAGTGACTCGTTTGTGACCCTGGAAGAATTTGGGTCCAGCGCAGAACAAAGTGCCCAGTGTTCACACAGCCGGAGAAACGTCTCGGGTGCGCGCAGTCACTGAATCTTCTCTTTCCCAGAAAAGATGCGTTTCAAGTCAAGATTTTACCGCTGGCTGTTGGGTAGGTGGTGTGGGGCTCACAAGTTGTGTTGGGCTCGCGAGCGCTCGAAGCGTGTTGGAGGCCGAGACTTCGCCGCCGGGCTGGTGGTGGGGTGTTCGCGTGGGGACCCCAAGCCAGCCAAGCCCTGGAGCCTGTGGAGGCCGCCGGTGGTGGGTCCTCCTGCGACTCGGTTGTGCCTCTCAGCCAGTTCTGTCCCGGGAAGGAGTGGAGGACACGCGTGGAACCACTGCTGCCACCTTCCCGCTCGCCTGCTTTGTGGGCTGCGGGGATTCTGCCTCCGTGCAGGTTTCAAGATGCCCTTGTTTTCTTGCAGGTGTCAGCCTTGTGAAGATTTTTGATATTTAACGAGCCAATTTTTGAAATAAAGAAACTTTTCTTCTCAGAGTTCTGTCTTATGTTTTTCTGCTCCTTTTGATTGCTTTGACATTTGGTTTGTAGAAAATTTATCACAAAAAAGATGTTTAGTTTCAATTCAGAAAAAGGAATAGGTGAACAGTATTTTGTTTTGTAGATAACTAATAGGAAGATGAATGTAGAGAAAATGAAATAATGTGTTTGTAGTTGTCTTTTGTAGAATGTTTTTCAAGGTTGTTTCTGGCATCTCAAAAAATTTTAACCCATCTTAAAGATGTAACTTTCAATGTAAAAAAGCTTATAATGCTTGTATCTTCTTTTGTAGCTTCCAATAAAGGCTGGCCAGCAGAATACCCACACCAAAGTCAGTACGGAGCACAACAAGGAATGTCTCATAAACATTTCCAAGTACAAGTTTTCCCTGGTTATCAGTGGTCTCACTAATATCTTAAAAAATGTTAATAACATGGTAAGTTTTCCAATTTTGAATTGTTTTCAAAATGTTTGCAAAAAAATGTTTTTCAAAATGGCTGTTATTCATATTATACAATCTGCAGAGAGTCACTTGAAATTTAGTCAGGTCATTGCTTGCCTTTTACACTTAATTTTTTTCTTTTCATCCTGACGTGCGAAAGTTCATCAACTGAACTGAGCTACGTTACGTATAAAGGCGGTGAGACCGTAGTGGCAGACAGACCTGAAGGAAGGTGGTGGTTGAGGGGAGCCCTCCGTTAGTCATGGGCAGGGTATGTGGCCAGCTAAGGAGGGGGTACGTAAAGGTGCCTTCTGCCACCTTGGGTCTCAGCGATGTTTAGGTACCAGTCAAATGCGCTGCTTGGTAGGAGATGGGGGAGGATGTTTTCCATCGCATGGGAAGATGCTCTGGTTAGCTAGGGAAGCAGGGCTAGCAGAGTCAGTAGAGCAGCAGCACCAGGTTCCCCCCCCGCCCTCTGTCCTGCCAGAGCATGACCTGCCAGGAATCATTTTGGGAAAGGGAGAAGGGAAAAGGATTTAAAACTTGGGCTGTTTGGTTTTTCCAGGCTGTTTGGTTGCTTTAGCATTTGTGTGTGTGTATATATAAAATGCCTATGTATTTTAACAACCAGATGATTTTCAGTCAGAACCTTTAAGAAAAATCTTTGAAAACAATCTCTTGTTGAACGCTGCCACTATAGACTCATCCCTCCAAAGGTGTACCTTCCCAGTCAGAAAGAAAAGTGAATGAAAAATGTGTGGGAACGATAACGCATCTCTCCATTTATGGTTTGATACGGATCGCAGCCTCTCATTAAAAAACTTCATGTTGGTACTGAGGGCGGTGGACTGGTGTGAAGGGATGAGACCCAAGGTGATTTTTCTACGAGTTCCCAGAGAGAAATCTTTAGAGCCGGGTGTATTAGTAGATGGTTTCCTTCTGCTTACTGATTTTTTGATCTGCCTCCAAGGGAACCGTAGAAGTATTCCTGAAATCCTCCAAAATATTTGGCTCATCAGCATCACTAAAACTGTCTTTTAAAATAGATCTCAGTAGAACCAAAGAGAAGAGAAACCTGGAAAGAAAAAAAAAAAAAAGAATATGGAAGACCATAGTGTGTCAACTCTAGAAAAATAACTATTACCTTCAAGTTGGGTAAATGGAAGGTTTAAGAATCCTTAACAAGGAGAAAGATGCAGTTTGATTATTTTTTTTCATGAAGGCCTGATTTTGAATTTGTCATGAGGGAAGTTTTAGTTCATTGAGTTTTGAAGCCCTGTGATTTGTGATCCTGTGGAATCTCCACAAACAGGTAACAGAACTGGCCAAACTCTAGCAGTGCTTGTTTTTTTTTTTATGGTTTCTACGATAGTTTGCAGTGAGCTCTTTTGGGTGTCAGTTGTACAGAGATGTGCATCTGCTAAAACACTACAAAGGATTGATAACATCAGAAAACAGGTTGTCCTGCTGCCAGGGGCTTTAGTCTGCTTAAAGCTACCTGTTATCCCTTTTGAGAGAGAATTTATTTTAATTAAACTCCATAGGCATGAAGGAATGTGTGGATGTGTAAGATGATTGTCTGATTAATGAGAAAACTATACAGTTAAAAGAAGTTTCTGTATACGATATGCAGATTTTGAGAGGAAAGACCTAGCTAAAAACGTCAACTAACAAAGCCAACTTCTGCTTTGCACTGAGGAGCAAGACTTAGCGTTTGGTATGTTTGATGGACTGAGCTCCTGTATGAATCAGCATTATTTTTGAAGGATTTCTGTAGCTGAAACAGAACAGACCAATATACTGTCGTAATGGTTTTACATTTAGCAAGAAGTCTGGAGGGTTTGCTGATACTTAGTGGAGCGAACCTCTCCCCAGGTTTGAAATGTAGCTTCCTTTGGGTGACTGCTACATGTGTTCCATGTGTAGGCAGTAGTACCAGTATATTTTTTGCTAAATATTTTCTGCTTTATTTGCTGTCTTAATATCGCTGGAACTAGTTGCTGTTGCTGGCAGTAATACTGGGTGCTAGCTCAGACACCGGATGGAATTCTGCCTCGTCCTCTGTCTGCAGCGTGGCATCTTTCTGCAGGGTTTCGGGGGTTGCTTCCTGTGGTCTGCGCTAAATTTTGCAACACTCTAATAAGCTTGTCTGTATGGATTTCTTGTAACATCAGTTTTATTGAGATGCTGGCAATGAAATACATAACTGGAAAAGAGTCAGCAGTAATTGATACCAAAATAGTTTTTGAAAAGGTATAACCTTCATTTCTGAAGAACTGGTAGGCCTGGTGAAGGTAAGGGGGTGCAGTGTACCTCTGGTCTTACTTTGCAGTAGCTGTTCGTTCCTTATTCGATTTGACTGGACAAAGATATTTCTGCAGTAATAAGGTTTTAATTCCTATTTTAATCTAACTTTTGCTGGCTTTATTTCTAAACTCAAAACCAGAGCAGTAAAGGAGCCGTAATGTACTGTGCCCCTCTGCAACATTACTGTGATGTGTTACAAGTCAAATTTCTGTGTCTCAGATGAATCCATATCCTTTCTACTTCTAGAGAATATTTGGAGAAACTGCTGAAAAGAATTTATATCTATCTCAGCTGATTATCTTGGATACACTGGAAAAATGTCTGGCAGGGGTGAGTAGGCTTGCACAAGGAATTGCTAAGTTGGAATCAAATGAGTTAGAGAGTACAAGTCAAATGCTTGTGTATCTATTATTACTGATGCTAAAATTAAAACTCATCTGATTTACAGCAAAGTAGGATTAATGTTATTTAAAAAATACTAGAACTTCCTACAAGTGCAAGTAGATGATATAATTGATAATTGAGGATTTGTAGGGTGCTTATTTCTTGCCTAAAATTAGTGATGTTTTTCAGCTAAATAGATTCAAGTAAACTTTTGAATTTGCCCTTCCCATTTCTCAGCTAATTTGTGGAGTAATAAAAAATCATTTTCTTCTAATAATTTGTTAAAAAGAATTGCAGACAACTGTACTCGGAGACTTGTGTCAACTGGAGTGAGGGAAAACACAAACCCAGATGACGAATGAAGTGTGATTATGAAGCTTTGGGTGCTTGTGGCATGTTCTGCTCAGTACTTTTTTGAACAGATGCATCAAAACGTTTTCATCCCACAATTTAAACTGGAAAAGTAATGAGATAGTAAATCCCATTAAAAGTAGCAGATAATTCAATATAAGTGTTTGAAGTTTTATACTAGAAAACTTTCTGCGTACAGTGTTGATTTTTCTTTAAATTTCTTACAACCTTCATTTGGTGAAGAAGTTTTTTATGTACTTGTATATACAGCAGAAACTTTGCTATCACTGTTCTGAAGATTACTTTTGCAGGTGTTTCCTAGATTACATTAGTAAACCACGTCCAAACTTCCACTGGGAGTCCAGTCCTGAGGTTTCCAGTCAGAGCTGTGCTGCACAGCAGTTTGCTGTTACCTTTGGGACGTAAACGGCTGCACAATTTACCGTGCTAAACTGTATGATTGCAAAGCCAAACTTCACTGTGAGCAGAAGTTACGCTGGCTTATTCCTTTAGCAAGAAAGGAATTTGTTTTTTAAAGCTGTATTCCTGGGTGAATGTCATGAAAGCATCTAAGCTCTTTGCTGTTTCCCTGCAACAGTGTTTGAAGGTTCTTTCTTTATAAGGTGATGACCATATTACGGTTAGATTTGTCAAGTGGCAAGTAAGTAAAAAAAACCAACTGTTTTAGCTTTGGAAATTAATTTCTTTAAGATATTTCTTCTATGTATATTGTATGCAACATTAATGTTTTTTTCCTGATACGTGATGATATTTGAACAGCTGAAAATTGTGCTGAATACATCTTGCTTTGTCAATCCAGATGAGAGCAAATTGAGCCAGTATATGTTTTAATAACACTGAGCCGAAGTTCTATACAAAGAGCGTTGTGTTCTGTGATATCTTCAGGCGTATTTCTTGCTCGCTGTTCTTGCTCAATGTTTCATCAAGTTCTCATGGCAACAGGACTCAGGTCAACTAAGTGGGAGTCTCTGAAACTTCCCAATTCCCTATGGTAAATTCATTGGTAGAATTTTAGAAAGCTTTAATGCTGACCCTTCTGTTAAAACTTGCTCTTAGTAGAGCAAAGTTTCACTTTGAATTCTTTTGTGAATAGTTTCCTTATGTCTCATACTGTGCAAACTGGCAAAAGTGGGATTTTTCTTTTGCAGGAAAGTTGAGCCATTTTTGACTCGTATAGAGCAATCCCAGGCAAGGCCAATGGAGAAGCACCTCCTTTTCAGTTCATTTTTTAAAATAAATTATTTGCTGTCAAAGTACAGTGGTTAGAATACTGCCCAAAAGAGAAGTAAGGGTGGGTCTTTGCTCTTTGAGCTTCCAGTCAAAGCCGAGATAGCTCGACTGCTGATACTTGCACAGGTCAACAGGGTTCATTCGTCAAAACAGAAATGTATTTTACTTCAAAAACTAGTTAGTTTGATGTTTTGCTTGAGACTTGGTGAGCTCCATCAACTTGGTGTCCTACGTATTTTGGTGCCTTAGCTGAAAATGTAAGGTGGTTTGAATAATATGGGCTATTGTTCCAATGGGAAGAAGCCTTTTCTGCGTAGACTACGTACGCTAGAGCCATTGGTAGCCTGCAGGCAGAATTAGGAATTTGGATTCAGGTCCTCTGCCTACTAGTGGCAGATGCTCCATTTTTTTGCCTCCAAACCTACAAAACTGAATTTCATCAAATACTGAACGTTTATTTTTAGCAACCAAAGGATACCATGCGACTAGACGAGACTATGCTGGTAAAGCAGTTGCTGCCAGAAATCTGCCACTTCATCCACACTTACCGTGAGGGGAACCAGCATGCAGCCGAGCTACGTAATTCTGCCTCTGGGGTTCTTTTTTCTCTTAGCTGCAATAACTTTAATGCTGTGTTCAGCCGCATTTCCACCAGGTAGGTGTTTTTCAGTAGCCTGATTTAGTGTATTAGAAGATCTACTACATAGTGGTGTCTAGAACATCTGTCATGAATTGTAGTCTTTCGAATTTCAGAGAAGTTAACTGTTTAAATGATATTTAACAAGATAGTTCTTAAGTGAAACTCCCTCTGCCTTTCAAAATTTTGCTTGAGTTTCAGATTACAAAATGAACCTGTTTCATATCCATTCTAGGTTACTGCCAGCATATTTTCCACGAGCTGCATTTATTGCTCTTCTAATCTGCTTTCATAAGTACAAGTCAAATGCTGTTGTAGGGCGAAAACAATAACTCAGCTGAATAAGATGGAGAAGTTCTTGTGAGTGCAAGGTATTTTGGGAAAAAATAAAGGGATGCTGCAGATAATGGGTTGTGTCCATTTACTGAGGAGTTTAGAATGCAGAATTTCTGATTGTCTGCAGCTCTGTGGGAGCCCCAAGGCTGTTTTCCTTCCTATTTTTTCGTGCTCGAAGGCTTTTATCTGAAATCTCTCTCATGCCTGAAAGGGACAAAACAGCTGGACTGTTAGTTGTTGGAAAAGACCCATTTGTCTTCTGACTGACTGGAGTTTCACAGCACATTTACTGTAAAAATTACTGGTTTTTCTGCTATTCTAAGCAGGAAGAGAGACGGGCCCCAACTTTCTGTCTGTTCTTTGCGCTTTTTGCCCTGTTCCAGATCCTCCTGATGCTTCACCATTTGTCAGTCCACTAGAGTTGTGTATTAAGCTTTTTATTACTGAAATACTTTGATGTTTTTTGAAAGTGGCCTGAAGTACCTTGGCTCTTGTCACACATTGTTACAGCTAACATCGTCCTTGATTTATGAGAAGTGGACTTTGGGCAGCCTTCTGTTGTCATGTAGCAATGAGTGTGCCAATTTAATTGAAACAAAGATTTATATATTCCTTATAATGTAAAAAGAGTTTCCTTCCAACATTTTGGAAAATGTTTGCATTTTACAAAACAGTCTAAAATTGTTTAATTATTTGAAATTTTAGGTATTTGACAGACTTTTACAGAGCCTTTAACTTCTCTTTCACGAACATAGACTTGGCAGCTAGCATGGAGGATGTGGTTTTACTCAATAAGTTGATTATGTTTTGTTGCTTATGGAAATGGAAACAATTTGTTTTGATCCTTTTATAGGAAGTATTTTTCAGTTGAAATTTTTTTGACAGTCTTGGAATCTAGTCCATGGATCTGTATTTATTCTTATGTCCGTAGCGTGGTTTAGTTCGCAAGCTGCAAAGCCCTGCTTACCGTCCATCTGAGCTGGAACGTAGTGCCTTTTCCCTGACCTGTGTTTCGCTTCCAGATGGCTCGCACGTAACTAGTTAAACGTTTGACCGGTTGTTGCTGATCTCCACGGGGGTCAGCTTGCCGACAGTTAGTGCTGCTGCTCCTTTGACCCGTGCTTCCTGTTGAGGCAGATTGCTAGGCCTCGTGCAGCAGCTGGGGGATTCTGGCACGAAAAGCACAGCAGTGGGGACCTTCCCATTCCCAGGGAGGGCTGTGAAGTTTCCCTGGCGTTGAAGAGATGAAGAACTGCTTTTGTGTGTAGTACTAGAAATCACATTCCAGGTGTAAAACACATCTGTAGCTTTGGAACAAGACGTGGCCATCTTTAGTTTGTGAGACCATATGATTTAGCTATTAATGGCTTAGTATCTGGTGAGATGTTTAGTGAATCATTTCATACGAAAGTGTGAAAAGATGCCATTGTGTTTAAACTGGTGTGATTAAACTTTGTCCTGTTTAGGCCAGGAAAATCAGGACCACCTTTAGCTTACCGAGAGTGGTTGTAGCTCACTTCAGTGATATTAAGTACCATCAGCCACTGTTTTACTCTTGAGAAATTAGCTGGGGCAAGACTTGCTGTTAAGAAGCAGTAGTCTAAAGGTGTCCTGATTCCAGGAGTTTGATATTTAGTTGAAAAGATGACAAGATTACTGCTACATTATGGTAGATAACAGAAGGATTTAGGCGAATCTTGGGTGTAAACAGTCTATCACCAGATGGTATGGGCATCTTGTGAGACTCAGCACTGGTATTTCTAGATCCATGTTCAGTTTGAGGATGGAATAAGACTATATTAACTCTTAAATGTGCAAAATCCGTCTTTTATTCCGAAACCTGGATAAGTTTATCTGAGGAGATAGTATTATATGAGATCATACAGTATTTTCCTGCTATTCAGATGTATAGAATCATAGGTATGTGTTCAGACCGAGCTGACACAGTCTGATTGAGAAGTTAGTTTACTTCGTTTATTTTTAGGTTACAGGAACTGACTGTTTGTTCAGAAGATAATGCTGATGTTCATGATATTGAACTTTTACAGTACATCAGCGTGGATTGTTCAAAACTGAAACGACTCCTGCAAGGTATGATTTGAGCCTCTGTTTTGAAATATTTTAATCTGAATAGGGCTAGTTAGAGATGACACAGTGGTCTTGATATGTATGTCTTTATTGCTGTATGTTACTCCAAGTATTCATATGTTTATCAAAATATTTAAAAATATTTAAGTAGCATAAAGATACTGGTTTAAAAATTGCTTTGCACTTCAAACATCTTTTGTAATCAGTGCTGCTTTTTAGAACCAAGTTTCTTTTCTAAATGCAGAAATGTTTTGCCTTTACAGAGACTGTATTCAAGTTTAAAGCCCTTAAGAAAGTAGCTCAGTTAGCTGTTATCAACAGTCTTGAAAAGGTAAGCATTTTAATATTTATCTTCTGTTTCGTTGCTTATTTGAAGACTTTCTCTAATTTAGCAATAGTTGCAATTCAGTAATTTACCATAAAATAGAAGTTGGTGCATCCCTTCGATGCATGTATGTTTTGCAAGAAATGTCAAGTGGTTAGAAGTAAGGTTAGGTTTCTTCATTTAAATACATAATTCAGAAAAAATATTTTTAAGCTCTGGAACGTAAAGATGTTTTGCATTATCTGCAGGCATTTTGGAACTGGGTGGAAAACTATCCTGATGAATTCACAAAGCTGTATCAAACACCACAGACTGATATGGCTGGTAAGGCATAACACATGACATAGCGTTCGAAAGCTGGTTGCTCAGACATCCCCACATTCACTTGCATTTTGTGTCCTCTTTGCTGCTTGTGCGGCCTGCAAATAAGACACACATTTCTGTCAAGCCGTGTCAGGGCAGGCATGGATATATTGCTATCTCTTTTCTCTCCTGATTCACCTTTTAAAGAGGTTCATTTTTGTCGTTCACAATCCCAAAGGATGGAAACTCTTTAAATAAATATTTTCAATCTTGATACAGGACAAAAACGTAAAGAGAACATCCCCTGTATTTGTCACTAGTCAAAATGAGAGGAAAATTTATATTTTCAGGTAAACCATGTCTTTAAGTGGGTTGAGACCATTCTATCCCAAGTAGCCTGCCAGTAATGTACAAAACAGAACTTTTTTTTATGTGTAGGTGGAGCTATCCCTCTGCTCTTTTAGACCCATTCTTTACCTCTGTGTAATTAAAATTGGTATTGACCTTGGGGTTGTATTTTATGCAGATTGTGCGGAGAAGTTGTTTGACTTGGTGGATGGCTTTGCTGAAAGCACAAAACGCAAAGCAGCAGTTTGGCCACTGCAAATCATACTTCTGGTCCTGTGTCCAGAGATAATCCAAGATATAGCAAAGGATGTGGTAGAAGAGACTAAAATTAACAAGGTAAGAGAAGCAAAGTACCTGAATTCTGGTTCTGATTTCTAGAGGATGCTTGGTTTTGCTTACTCTGTATTTCTGGTATATTTTATTTTGTTTTTCCTGCTTAAAAAGCACATTACAATTCCATATGTAAATTTGTGCACCCTTTTTAAGTTCTCACCTAACATATGTTCTTTCACTGTCAATAATTCGTACAGATAGTATGTCCCAAACAATGTTATTTCAGAACTTTTATATCTCCTTGAAGATTTGAATCCCAGCGTGGTGATTTCCCTTGCCTCCACCAGCAGCCAACGTAGCGCTGCTGCTCACTGACCTGTGTTGGACTGTTGGAGGTTTCTGCAGTGTGTGTACAGTGTGTTCCAGAATTGCAGTACCGGTAGCAAATGCTGAATTTGATGTGACTGCAAATATTATGGTGAAGAGTAAACAACTATCGATCTTTGTGCCATTCTGATTGCTCTAGATCGTTCAAAATTAATGACTTTAATAAACAGAATGTTTCTCCAGAATGCTGCATCAAGTTCTTTTTGCAATCCCAATATCTGTGATTTCTGATCAGAAAATGCAGTGGTGTTTGTTTTTAATATTCCGGGATCTAAAACCCCTGACCACAGATCACCAAAGCTCCAGTTATAACTGTTCCTAATTTGAATTCTGCAGAAACTGTTCCTGGACAATCTCAGGAAAGCACTTGCAGGCCACAGTGGGAGCAGACAGCTGACGGAGAGTGCTGCTATTGCTTGTGTTAAACTGTGTAAAGCATCTACCTACATCAACTGGGAAGATAATTCCGTCATTTTCCTACTAGTGCAGTCCATGGTAGTAGATCTTAAGGTAAAAAAGTCTGTTTCCTAACTGTGGTGAAGAAATTTGAGTTTTAAAATACTGAAATCAACTTTGAAGTTCTCCTTAATTGAATACCATAGTGTTTTTCAGTGGGAAGTTTTGTATTGAAAGTAGACAAGAATAACCTTTGTCTGATTTATGTATTTATATTTTTTTTTTAAATATATAGAATTTGCTGTTTAATCCAAGCAAACCTTTTTCAAGAGGCAATCAAAATGCAGACGTAGACCTTATGATTGACTGCTTAGTTTCCTGCTTCCGCATTAACCCTCATAATAACCAGCACTTCAAGGTGAGAACACTACTTACTGGTAAGTCATTCTCCACATACTGCTGATGACCTGTCAGTCATAAAAGTTATGCTAGCAGCAGCTGGAAGCTCATAAAGAAGTTCATCTGTATAAATATCCCTTGGTATTAAATACCTGCATGTTTTTATAAATCTTTTCTTAGCTCATTAGAGTTTCTCTTACTTAGATTTGACAGCTTTGTCGATATAATAAAAAGACTCCAGTATGTTGTTCAGTGTGACAAGAAAGATGGCAAAGACAAAAATGTTCCTAAGTGGCTTTTATATATTTTTATTGTAGATCTGCTTGGCACAGAATTCCCCATCAACTTTTCATTACGTACTGGTAAATTCGCTCCACCGAATAATCACAAATGTAAGTTCTGAAAGTATTTAATCAGGCCAGCAATCTGTGGCTTCTGTTCAGATCAATATCTGCTTCTTAAATACAATTTGAATAGGAGACCAAATCTTGCTGCCTGTATCCATGCAGCGATAGTTGCTTGCTAACAAGGAAGGGTGTACAGATTTTTGTTCACACTGTCCACCAATTGGGTTCCCAGTTTGAGAGCTTTATTCAACTTCAGTACAAATATGTTTTAATACCTTCTATTGCAGGATGACAAATGACACCTATGTTCTCTGGTTTTATAGTAGGTATTGGTTATTGATATATGAAAAACACTCTCAGGACGTGCACAGTTACACCACCTTCTGCTACTTCTAGTATATTAATATGGGAACTTAGAGGAAGAGCTGGCCTCGTGGTTTTGCTCAGGGATTTGATCCAGTGTGAATTTAAATAGTATGAAATTGTAGTAAGTGCTAAGTGCCAAAAACATTTTGAAAGTTTGTGCAGTTTTTAATCTTCAGTTTCTTATTGTACTTTAAGTCACCAAAATATTACTTTAATTTTTATACTGTTCAGAAATACTTTCCTGATCAGTATGAAAATAGAATCAGTTAGTGTTGAGTAACCAGCCTTACTCAATTTGCATAACATTTTCTATTTCATTTATCCCAACATTGTAATGAAAATGCTATATTAAAAAAAAAAAGTATTAGACACTTTGACAAACAGGGGAGAAAATGCCACTGTAGATGTCGTGGTGTATCTGTGGTGGAGTAATACAGCTTTTCAGATACTATCAAGCACTTCAAATGGCAATTTTCCATTTTGTTTAGTGTATCACAAGGAACTGAGTGCCCATTGTTTGTTTTGAAGTATTGCTTAACTAGCATTCAGTATTCTGAAATCTGCCATGGTGTCCTGTGTTTATGGTTTTGGAGTTTGTGCTTGTTCAGAAGGAAGAATAATATAGTAAGCAGTTAAGTTGGGAGTAATGCTTCTGTTACAACTCATTTAAATATTACGAGTTTTATGATGAGAATGCAAAATTAACATAGTGGTAATGCTGTGTAAAATACTCAGATGTCAAGGTTAGTTATACTACAGCTTTTGTAACTTTTAGAGGTCTAAAATAAATGGTAGTCTAACTCATATATTACCAGTTTAACGTTTGAGCACGTCTGTGTTTTTGCTCTAGTCGGCGTTGGACTGGTGGCCCAAGATCGATGCTGTGTACTGCCATTCCATGGAGCTTCGCAGCATGTTCAGTGAGACGCTGCATAAAGCTGTTCAAGGCTGTGGGACACATCCAGCGATTCGCATGACTCCGGTAAGGCTTCTGGAGAAGCTGTTAAAACACAAACCTGTTGGTTTTCCTGTGTCTCCATTCCATTCCAGCTTTTTTATTCATTAACTTTAGGTGGAAACTAGAGGGGGGAAGAACATTGCAATCCAAAAAGCAACAGAGCGCCATACATGCTCTGTAGAGCTTGCAGCTTTTGGTGTGTTGACTAACTGTTTCTAGTCAGTTAGCGATGTATGTGTCCGTTTTCATGCTGCTTCTAAATTTGCGACATAGAAGTATTTCCTCCGTAACTGTCCGCTGTGGCTAACTGTTCATTTTAAGCTTTCTTGCTGTGTGAATAGCTAGGTAATATGTCCAATCTCGTTTAATCTGAAAAACAAAAGCGTTCTGTATGTGAAGACAAGTTCTGAAAGCCGCTGTGCTTTTATCACGCTTGGCACGAGTGTCTCCTTGTTCCGTTTGCCGTGCGTGCTTGCTGTTGAGCAAGTTGGCTTTTGGTCTTGGTGACAGCAACAAAGTAAAAGATTTTTCAAGCATTATGAAATAAAGTCAACGTTCTTGGTTGTCTTGGGAAATGTCTTTTGGAAAAGGTAAATTCCAGTCTGTAGTTGATCCAGATCTTGTTGGTAAGCTCACGGGCGGCTGCGTTGCCGTTCTCCTGAGCTTTCCACGTAGAACGTCTGACGTGGCAGGTGAACGGGGCCGGCCGTTCCAGAAGGCCTAAAATGATACGTGAGAATAGTCCTGTTGGGCTTCTCGGATGAAAGCAAATGACCCAAAAACGTGGCGTTGAAAGCTGCGACGTGTTTAACGTGCTTTTTACGTGTGTGTCTTGATGTGTTGAGAAACAGCAGGGGTGTTGTAACGGCGACTCTGATTGGTGGTGCTTTGTCTTCTGCTTCTTATTTTCCGTTCTTATTGGCTGCTGTCGCTCACATGGTCAGACGCCAACCAGTCACTGTTTTGCATGGCAGTGGGCCTCTGTTGCTGTAAGTATGACCCCGCGTAACTACGGCAGGAAAGCCTCGCCTCGCCCGGGCTTTGCTGCGCAGTTACCGTCCCGCGCCTCGCCGGGTGCCGGAGCGGGCCTGGGCGCAGGCCGGAGGAGAGCCCCGCGGCGAGGCCAGGCCAGGCCAGCCCTGCGCCGCCGGCTGAGCCCCCGCCCAGGGGGACAGGCCGCGCCCTGGTTCTCCCCTGGCCCTGCCGCCCCTGCTTTTCCATCCCGACGCTCTTCCAGAGTCTCCCCGCTCTGGGGGTCAGAACTGTTTTCTAATTTCCAGCCTAAACTTATTTATGTCTAATTTATCCCCGTTTGTTCTTGTTCCGGTGTTGTCTGTTCGCTGCAGAGCGGTGTTCATCCCCTCGACGTATTTGCAGAGAGCAGTCGTGTCCCCGTCTCTGCTCGTGGGGAGTCTTTATTTAGATTGTGTGAAGGAAATAAATCGCTTCACAGAATCTCATCAGCCTTTGCCCTGTGCCTCTGCTCAGAATTCCCTTCGCTGTAGCAAACGAAGGTTTAGCCCAGAGTTAGGTACCTCTGCCAGCGGGGTCGCAGCTTCTTCATCAGATGCTTTTCATGTGGTAGATTTTACTGTTTATTTTCACACTAACTGTTTAGTAAAATAGCATGAGGTTCTATCTTCTTCTAGAATTTAGTTATACAATGTCATATTTATTCTAAAGTTACATTGAGAATGATTTCAAACTTAGGTGGTTTTATTTTTTTATTCAAAACTTGTTTAGTGAAAGAGTGCTGAAGAGTGTTGTATTCTGTCTTGTATTGAATATCCACAAAAGCAATTTTTTTGTCCAAGCTACTGTCTCGTAACTATTTTGGTAGCTGTAAACACAAATACTAATTTAATACCTGCTGATATGTGACTAAAATTAACGGAAATATAAATTCTGTAAACTTATTGGAGAGAGATGAAAATCTTTTGTCTTTGGACATACTGGGGACCAATTAATACAAGTTCACATTTTTTTAATATATGTATTTCTGTATGTGTGTGCATGTATATGCACGCACACACGTATATAGAGAGAGAGTATGTTTCACAGACTTTAGCATGCGTCCAGATTATTTTTGTTGAGATGACGAAACTGCAGTGGAGTGCCGTACAGCAGGGTGCTTCTCTTTGAAAGGCTGTGCACACTGTAGGATTGAAACATAAACTCAGTTTTTGAAATCCCCACAACCAGCAGCATCCATATGCACTTATTTCACGGCCAACACTGTGTGTGACTCCGTTGAATGTGTTGGTCATATTGCTGCCTGGATTCGGGTGTGTGAACAGCAGTGGTAGGCTATGCTGTAGTTCACACTGGAGTCAAACCAGAATACCTTATGTGAGCTCTCAATACCGATGTTAAAATCCGCTTCACATGTGGAAGTTGGCTGGTACAGAAGTAGTTTGTTGAAATTTTTTTTTTTTTCCCTCTCAGATGAAGCTAGATTTTTTTTTTTTTAATTTAAGCAATGCACTGTGTACCTTGTAGAAACTGAAATGTGCATTTTTCGGAGGCTGTACAGATGAAAATGCTGTCATCTGGCCTGTGATTATGGCAGAAAATAAAGAGAATATTTTGCCTTTGGAAAAAAAATTGCCTACCCGTCATGTATTCAAGCTTACTTGGAAACATTAATTTTTATTTCTTTTTCAGACCAGAGAAAAATCCCTGTAAATTCTTGTTAGTCCTCTCATCCATTTTTCTTTTGCCACAGTTTGTCTTATGCAAAAACTTTTCTTATGTCCACATGCAGCTCATTAAAACAATTCTTAAGTAAGCTGTAAACGTATAATAAAGTAATAGCATATGCATATGTAAAAGGGGATTTTAAAGTAGAAGGCTATGCGACTGTACTCAAGTGAATTTAATACACTTTTAAACTTTTTCATGAATTATAAATTATAAAAGCAATACACTTCATAAGATGTTTAATTGTAACTCCTGTGTACACTACCTTGCTGACAGTTCCTGTGATTTTTCCTTCTACCAGAGTCTTACATTTAAGGAGAAAATGACAAGCCTTAAATTTAAAGAAAAACCTACTGATTTGGAAACCAAAAACTACAAGTTCTTGCTGTTGTCCTTGGTAAAACTGATCCATGCTGACCCAAAGCTTTTGCTGTGTGTAAGTATAGCATACTCATCATGCATAGTAAGGTTTACTTTTGAAGGTGCTACATGAATAAAAATGTAAAACATAAACGTGGCATCTAGGACACTTTCCTAATTCTTTTCTCTGGTTATAATGCTTCTGTTCCTTCTAAGGAAAAAGACCAAAAAGAAACTGTAGGAAATCTTACGGAACCAGAGCAACACAACGAAGGGGAACATGAAGCTCTGTAACTCTGAAGGGGGTGTGGAGGGGAAGGAGAGGGGAGCAGAACAAGACGAAAACTAAGGAGTAGGGGAAATTAGTCATCATTCTGATGAGTAGGAAGACAGATGCGCTCTTAGGTCTTCCATTTTTTCAGGTCTGTTTAGTGTTTAAGAAAAAGTCAATTCTGTTAAAGATGTGATAGGCAAGGGGTATCCATAGCTTAAAAAAAGACACGAGGTACTCTCTTAAAGATCCAGAAATCCACCTAGTTTAATTAAAGGAATGCTGTTGTAGTGGTCAGTAACATGGTCAGTCATTACAAAGTTTTACAACTTAAACTTGCTTTCCTTTTTGCTCTTTAGAATCCAAGGAAGCAGGGGCCTGAGACGCAAGGTAGCACGGCTGAACTAATTACAGGCCTTGTACAACTTGTTCCGCAATCCAGCATGCCAGATATAGCACAAGAAGCCATGGAGGTAAGGGACAAATGGTCTCCATGCCGAGTGTGTCCGCAGACAAATCAAGGCTTTTGCAGAAGCTGTGAAGTATTGATTAGCTATGAAGTTCTGTGCCTGTAAGAAAATTTTAAGAAGCCGTTCATACTGCCTTGTGTGACTGCCATGCACCTCTGCGTACAGTCTGTTCATCCCTGGTCTTGGTCAGATCCAGCTGGGCGGTTCTCTGCTCTGCCTTGGCAGAGAGCACTGTTAAGCTGGCCCTTTCTCTTCTGTGTTTTCTGGATGGTTGGGGGAAGAATGCTGGGTGCAGTGGCTGCTCCTGTATTCTGTTGTGAATCGGAGGAGGCTCTGCGTGGGGGAGGGATGGAGAGGAGACTTTAAGGCTACTGAAATCTTCTTCCCAGCAGCTTTGACTGAAGAAGCTAAGGAATCACCAAAGTTACTTCTGATTTTTAGCCTTTCTATGTAAAGTTGCCAATTCTGTGACTTTGCCAGTTCAGTTGTGACACTACTGTGCATCTCCAGAGCACTTCATATGCAATGAAAGCTGGCCTCACCTGCTCCTTGTGCGTGAGGGGACAGAAAGGTTTGGGGTTTTTTTTAAATTCGTGGTGTCAGTTGTATTATCCTGCCACCTTCAGATTCCTATTCAGAGAAGTGCGTTGTAGCCTTTGTGCTTCATTGACATCTTTCATGTTTTAGGCTTTCACAGGTAGACTGAAAAAAGGATTAACTATACCTATATACTATTAAAGCTTTACATAAATAGTTGAACTTTAGTAGGTAAAGTAAGGTTTTTGTTAAACCTTACCTCAACAAGAATTGCCATAAATAGTGTCAATATACTGCTACCTATCAATGTATGAAATACATATTTCTTGTTAGTTTAATGGTAGAATTCAAGAATATTTCTTGTATAAGAATAATCCAGTGTGAAAGTCTCTGGGGAAGTTTATGTTGGGTGGTAACATCCTTACGGTCATTTACAGGAACTTAGAGGTTGAAAAGTTTTGGCTGTGATGTAATTCAGTTTCGGTGTACTGTGCAGTCTTGGTTCTTTAGTGATCTTAATCCCTAATCTACCTGTCTCTTGCCTTAACGAGCTGAGGATCAGCCTCTCGTGGCTGTTTTTAACGAGTAGGTTACTCAAGAAGTTTTGGAATAGTTGTTTAAAATAGGAAGCAGTTTGAAATAACTACTTAAAATATTGTTGGAGGACAATATGGGTTGGGTTTTTTTAAATGTCATTTTTTACTAGCAATCCCTTTGCAGAAAACTTTTTTTTGCATTTGTAAGAAAAAATAGCTAAGACTTTCCTCATTTCTGTCTTTAACTTGTGTTTTCACCAAAGTGAAAATTTATTTGCTTGCATATCAGACAACCCCAAATAATAGGTGACGTAAGAGGAGAGAAATTTTGTTTGCTATAGTTGTTTGGTATAATTAAGGATAAACTACTTCTAATCAATAATTTTCTGTTTGCTTATAGCCTGACCCGTTTCATTTTTATCAGACAATGTATTTCCTCTGAAAATTGTCTTCAGTGAATTTTTGAGTAGTTGATTTTTGAGATTTTTGTGGTTAATCTGACAAAAGCAGAGATTGAAGTTTTGGCCGTAGCTCACTGGTATGTTCTTAGAGGTGCTCAGAACCTGTTATGATCCATGTTGCTTGTGCAGGAAATGGTTACGAAGAGGAAAATATTTGCCTGTCCTGACTTGGCAAAGAGCTTGAAGTACAGAAATTTTGTTGTTGCCACTAGAAGTTTATATCCATAGGATTGGATGCATTATTTTTTTTGCAGCTGAACATTAGCTAAGTATTAAATCCAAAACCTGTCTTTTAAAAACATTTTGTCTGTGTGTCTGTTATGGGTTTGTTTGAGGAAATACAAGGTAAAACCTCTAGGTATGGATTATAAATATGTAGTAAAGACTAAAGTTAAATACTTTTGACATGGACTAACAATGAACTCTTGTTCTTCTAGGTAAAATGCTTTTTGTTTCTGTTGTTGTTTTAAAAACAATGTAATTAATAAATGATTGCAGCGATTTCTCTGCCTACACTGATACACTTTGTAAATGTCCACTATGAGTGAATCTCTGCTTTGTTTTGGCTTCAGGCCTTGCTAGTTCTTCACCAGTTAGACAGCATTGACTTGTGGAATCCTGATGCGCCTATAGAAACATTCTGGGAAATTAGGTATGTAAGTTCACTTTTGTAAATTAGAAATAGCTGGTTTGAGTTGTCTTCTCATTTGAAATAGCTGTGAATGGTTTGAGATACATAAGCAACATCAGCGTGAATCTGCAGTCAAAATTCTTATGTGTTCATGAGAACATTTTATCGTCCTTACACTATACGAATTTAACAAAAACAGAACATTTTGTTGGCTTTGTTAATGACTCTCTTCAGCCTGATATTAAGCTGTAGAAATGATTATTAGTTTGAAAAGTTAGAGACTTTTCCCTCTCATCCAGATGTTTATTGCTTGTTTAAATTCTATTTTATCCTTTCGGGGCTGAGGGAAGGTAATGCTGAGCGATGCTAGAAGTGTGTATTTGCTAATCTTGACTCTGAAGCCTCACCTAAAGAAGGCAGTAGTTTGCCCTGACCTGTGATCTCCGTTTGTCTTTCCTGTGTTTTTAAAGACTTTGTATTCATTGAAGTCATCTTGCTTTTTATAACTCACAGCAGCTGTTGTGGTTGATTTCTTGGAGAATGTTAAGGAAAATGAAGTTCCAAAAAAGTCAGAATTGTACAAAATGCTAAACCAAAAAATAGGAATCTGTAAACTCAGATTTCTAAGAATTGCATGAGCTGAACAATTGTGAAAAGAAACATTTGGTGATCTAGCCGGAATTGGTAGAGATGTTTGGTTTAGAGGAAAGGGAGCGACAGCCTGGCAGGCAGACTCTGCCCAGCATGGACCATGTGGCCTGCATGACTGCTAAACATGGCTCGAGGGGCTGGTTAAGGGAGAAGTGGGGGGCTGAGCCCCACCTAGACGGGCAGTAACTGAAACTCATTGCTGTAATTTCTAGTAGTAGAAATGAGTTTGTGGTCTGGTCGGGCTGGGGTAAAAACCCATTAAAGTTGACACTAATTTGGACCCTTTGGCAGTTTTAACAGAGAGTTTGAGGCCTGAATGGATATGAAGAAGGAACATCCCTAGATGTGTTCCTTCCAGAACAGAGTTGAGACACGTTGTCAGAGCAGTGTAGGTAAAGTTGTACTGCCACTGTCTGTGCTGTATCTGTTCTGTGGAGAAACGGAGGACTTCGGCATCGACAGCCCCGGAGTCTGCACTGCTGACAAGTACCCAAACTGCTTCACTTCCTCCAGGGAGCTGGAAAGGCCAGCTGGGTGGTGGGAAGGGTCAGAGGGGAGCTTCTGGCTTAGAGTACACACCTGTATTCTATCTATTGTACATTTTATAAGATGGTGCTAGTACATGTATAGGATATTCATGCTCATTGCCTATTTCTGTGTGAAATGTGGTAATATCTTCAAAAGTTTTATTACTAGATGATAAAGCTAATGCTGAGTTTCGTTTTGCTGCAGTTCACAAATGCTTTTTTATATCTGCAAGAAACTAACTAGTCATCAGATGCTCAGCAGTACAGAAATCCTCAAGTGGCTGCGAGAGATTCTCATCTGTAGGAATAAATTTCTTCTGAAAAACAAAGTAAGGAAATGCTAACATCTATCTGTTAGGATTATTAAAAAGAATTGCACTCTGTTTTGTCACTCCCTGTATTTATCAGGTTATATTTATGATTGGAAGTGATTTAATAGCTACACCTACGCTTTCTGTTTTCTGATTTCCTCTCTGCTGAGATGGTGCTTTGTGAGGCACCCTTGATTAGAATTGTTGACTGAAGTTAGGTTTAGGATTTTTTTTTTTTTTTTTTCACTTCAGCTACATGGGTTGTTTACTTGCCTGGAAAATTATGTTTCACAGAAACCTGGTGCCTGATACCTGTGTGCCTAATACAAAGGGAAGTAGTCCACAAGGTGAGAAAGAGGGAAAGATAGTTATGATAAAATATACTGCTTCATGGATGAAATAAAAAATTCTTTTTGGATCGCATGTTCATGTGAGTCCTAGAATTCTGACTTGCTTCTTTCTGATAATCTCAGGAGGCTTTTTCCAAGCCAAACACACATTGTAATGCTAGATTTGCTGTAATTAAAACCAGCCTTGTTAGTATTACTTTTTGAATTTAAGTTTTACTAGAAAAAAAGAGTTTCTGTTTTTTCTGTCTGACCTGAAAGTAGCTGTGCTGACATCAGAAGAATACTGTCTTACGTGTAGTATATGGCGTGCTTAAAACGTCCTCTTTCAGCAAGAGGGTTTTTACCTTTAAACACCTTTCTTCTTTTCTCCTCTTTTCAACTTTGGTAGCTCTGTTACTTATGGACACTACTTTTTGTCTGTGTTGATGCTGACTAGTAGGCTTTTTCCTCTGGTATATTCAGTTTAGTATATATTTTAAAAATATGATCTCAGATTGCAGCTGAAGACTTTAGGCATTCTGGCTTTCTGTGAATTCAGGAAGACTTCTGCATTTGGCCTCTAAGTTGAAAACAACTGTCCTTCGAATAGAAAGTATGCTTAATATTATCCTTCTCCTTCCAGTTAATAAGTAATTAGTTGTTTTTGAAAATCTCTTTACTTTTGATGCTTAGAGGATGTTCATTAATATCAGGGTCAGAAAAAGATAATAGTTGTTATTAGAGTTCTGCTTCACAATCTCAGTTCTTGCTTTGCTGATCAAATATAAAATGTATGGAATAAAATGTGCAGTAGTCCCGAGCTTGGCTTCTTTAGACTTAATTACATCTAAATGATATTTACATTAGTATGTATTCAGTGGAGTAAAACCAAGGCACCTATAGGGCTTTCAGGAGGCTCTGAGCAAGGGAGGAAAAGGCATCAAGTTGTGCTTACCTCAAGGTGATGTTTTTTGAAGGTGATTCTCCAGATAATTTCTTAAGGGGAAATAGCATTAATGTGAGTAACTTTATAAAACCCTGAGAGCATCAGTGTGAAAAGTACTGTGGAAATGTTGAAGAGCTTTTTACCTTCCTGAAATCTATCCGTTTTACCCTTTTTAAAAAATAAGTGGATTTATTATTTTTCTTCCCTCTCTTTATAGCAATCAGATAGGAGTTCCTGCCACTTTCTCTTCCTTTATGATGTCTCTGGAGGTGGAACTAGTCAAATTTCTCTTGACCATGAAGAGATGATACGCTGTGCTCCAGGAGCTACCCTCAGGAAGGGGAAAGGGAATTCTTCCATGGTATGATAATTATTTTTAACATTTGGGGAGAAAAACCAGTATGCAGGTAGCAATTAAATTACTTTGAGAGTAATTTTTCTTAAAAAAAAAAATCATTATTTCTGAGGAGGAAAAGACGTCTGTATCCTACATGAAGTATGTATCTAATGTGCTGGTTAATAACGATGTTTCAGTCTTCAGACAGTCATACCTTTTTCAGGTGAAAAGGTTGAATATTTTTTTCTTACAATGGGGTGTCGCATCCCTACACATTAGTCTGTCACACAGTTTGAATGTACCGTGCAGGATCATAAAATTATACATTTTAGTAAGGTAAACCCTTTGACAGACAAGTTTCTCAAGCCTAGTTTTACTACTAGCTCTACCTGCAGGAAAAAAAAAATGAAGAGGGTCTTTAGTTCACCTTTCATGAGCCAAAACTGTGATTTTGTTTTTTTGATGTACAGTTTTCCAGTATCAGTAAGATTTTCCTAAGTACATGGTTGTCCTTATGAAAGGAGCAGGTTCTTAGCTACTGTGTTTGTGCAACAGCAGATACAATAGAGCTCTGATCTTGTTTAGGATTGCTTATTCCTACTGGAATAAAAGCAGTTTTAAAGAGCAATTTGGAGAAAGCTGAATTTTACTACAATTGTCATATTCATAAGCAGTATTACCAAATTCAGAATTCTCTATTTCCCTAGGAAAGTACAGCAGGATGCAGTGGAACACCGATATGTCGCCAAGCCCAAACAAAATTGGAAGTTGCGTTATACATGTTTTTGTGGAGCCCAGATATTGAGGCAGTCCTCGTTGCAATGTCCTGTTTCCGTCACCTCTGTGAGGAAGCAGACATCAGATGTGGAGTAGATGAAGTCTCAGTGCATAATTTTTTGCCAAACTACAATACTTTCATGGAGTTTGCATCTGTTAGCAATATGATGTCGACAGGTAAGAATCATGAATCCGTAAAATGCCTTTTTACCTGTATAAGACGACTATTATCTGTGTTTGTTCTTTAAACAGGTTGAGATTCTTGATTTGATTGCTGTTCCTGCTTTCACTGAAATACCTTAATCATTGCAATTTCTAGAAAGAGTAGAGAATGTGGGTGGCTGAGTTCATGAGGATTTTGAAGCATAACAAGAAGAATCCTTTTCTAAACACTTTAAGGGGATATATTCCACTGTTAATTTAATAATTACTTTCAAAGATCTCATATTTGATGTAGATGGGTTTTCAAAAAAAATGAGTTAAGTGTTCTGTGCCCCTTTGCAGGGAGAGCAGCTCTCCAGAAAAGAGTGATGGCGTTATTAAGACGCATTGAACATCCAACTGCAGGCAACACAGAGGTAAACTTTCTTCTGAATTTATATATTCTTTGCATGCATATTTTTTTGAAAACAGAAAATACCGTTGCTACAAGTAGTTTTGAAGTTAAATCTTAATGTCTCTTGTTTTAGGCGTGGGAGGATACACACACAAAATGGGAACAAGCTACAAAACTAATCCTTAACTATCCAAAGACCAAAATGGAAGATGGGCAGGTAACTATGAATTTTTCCATAGGTTCAACCCTTAGAAATTCAGAATACTGTTTAAGCTGAATTATTTTAAGGAATAGGATTTTAATCTAGCAAATGGGTTTTGTAGGCAGACTTCAGCTCCATGAAAGTATATATGAAAAATAATGATAATCAATTGTTGTCTGTACTTACTAAGAGACCATGTAGTAATCTGACGTAAATTGCTGTAAGGGAGATGGAGACTGAGCTTAAAAATTAAAAAGGAGTTGAAAAAAAGAATAGTGAAAACTCTGGAATACTACTAGATAAATTACAGAATGCCTTTCACTGGTAGTTTTTAAACAAGCCGCTGGCTATCAAGATTTCACTGTGCTTTATCCCTGCCTTATTCCAGGTTGGGGAACTGACCGGGCAACCGCCTTCAGTCCTTTTTAGCCTTGCTTTTTCAACTTCCTTAAAAACAGTGCCTCTCTACAGATTTCTGTTCATATGATCACAGTGAACTATAAAAGGTGAATCTTAGAAAGTTCTCGAGGCTGGAATTGTAAATGGCAGGATGTGTTATGGAATACTTTAAAATTCTGATCTCTCTCCATTGGTTAAGTTTAATTGAAGAGATGTTATCTTCAGCCATTCTTTTTCAGGTTACGGAAAGTCTTCATAAGACAATTGTTAAGAGACGAATGTCGCATGTTAGTGGGGGAGGCTCCATAGACTTGTCTGACACAGATTCTCTTCAGGAGTGGATCAACATGACGGGGTTCTTGTGTGCCCTCGGAGGAGTGTGCCTACAGCATCGTAGCAACGCGGGGTTAGCAACTTACAGTCCGCCTATGGGCCCTGTCAATGAGCGTAAGGGCTCCATGATTTCTATGGTGTCCACTGAGGGCAACGCGGAGACTCCCGTTAGCAAATTCATCGATCGATTGTTGACTCTGATGGTCTGTAACCATGAGAAAGTGGGACTTCAGATACGGACTAATATTAAAGATCTGGTGGGTTTGGAGTTGAGTCCAGCACTTTATCCAATGCTCTTTAACAAATTGAAGAATACCATCAGCAAGTTTTTTGATTCTCAAGGACAGGTAAAGTGTTGATGTAGTCCTTCACATTTGTGTCTTACTAAAAAGCATCAGTCTTGTCTTTCACATAGGTAATTGAAATTGATACATGTTCGTGTTTTGTACAAAAGACCTGCAAGCATTGTGATTGTATTTGATAGCATGCATTAATAATTATTGTATTTGTGATTCCAGGCTATATTTAACATCAAGTAATTGAAAGCATTCTTGAATTCTTATTGACCTCTGAGTACAGAATCCGTGAGAATGTTCTCAGAATCGTTATGGCTGGTAGTACTGACATATTTAATCTTGACATATTGGAATTCTTTTGGCTAGGTGATAAGTAGAAAAATGCTTGTGCATTAGATTTCTGAAATGCTCCAGTGTGTTTCATAAATACCCTTTTTTGGTTTTGTGTGTAAAGAATTAAGACCAGCGATTTTCTTCCTATAGGTTTTGTTAACTGAGACCAACACACAATTTGTAGAACAAACCATTGCTATAATGAAGAATTTGCTCGACAATCACACAGAAGGGAGCTCAGAACATCTCGGGCAAGCTAGTATTGAGACAATGATGCTAAATCTGGTTAGGTAAGAAATCCTGCTGACATTCCTATGCAAAGTAGCGTGTTTAGGAAGTGCGGTAGACTTTGTAGTTTATATCTCTTATGCTTGCATCCATGGAGAAGCAGCAGCTGATTTTCTGATCCTCCTCTTTGTGGTTCTGACAACTTCATTAATCATGGAGGTGATTTATACTGTAGCATAAAGTACGCTGATGGAGGGTGACTTTGTTTTACAGAACTAACCATTCTGTAGCTTGGCCCCACTCTTGTAAGCATTCCTGGTTTCTTTTCTGTACGATGGTGTTAGTGGTTAAAAGCCAGCTGAAGGGCAGACTTCTGTTGAGTTCCACACTATTAGAAAACTTCCGTGGCCAGAAGAAATTTGTTACTGGTCTTCAGCTGGTATAAGGGCTGGCTTACTGACTGGAGAAAAAGGGGGGCGTGCTGGGGGGTGGTGGTAGCCCGATCACTTGCTAACCCATTGGACGAGTCTGCTGGCTCAGCCGACATCGGTTCCAGCCCGGAGCTGGAAATGTTTGTGGGGTGTGTGGGCCTTGTACTATGAAGTAGCAATCAGTCTTTTTGGTTTTTTTGTTCAGGTATGTGCGTGTGCTTGGAAATTTGGTACATGCAATTCAGATCAAAACGAAGCTATGTCAGTTAGTAGAAGTAATGATGGAGAGGAGAGATGACCTTTCGTTTTGCCAAGAAATGAAATTTAGGTAAGTATGGCATTATGTGACTTCTAGGATAGTGTACTATGGACAAATGCAGTTCTTTCTGGTTACATGTTTAAAAGAACAAACCAAAACTTGTCTCACACCAGTGTTCCTGGTGTAGGGATGGTACTCCTGTCTTTGTCTTCAGAAGAATTTAGAGCCTGGTGCTGCATTAAAATTTTGTTTTGAATGTGGGGATATTAAATACATATAAAAATTTTGTGTGAGACACAGACTGGGGTATTACTTGGTAGAATAACATCAGTTCATCTTCAGTGTGTGGTGGATCAAATAGTTCTTGTGCTGAATTTGTAGTAATTAAGCTAACAGTAGTGTGTGTGTTGGAGGGAAGGGCTATTTAAAAAAAATTAACAAACAAAACACAAACAAAAAACCCCAAAGCTAAAGCAACATATCTGTATGTAACAGGAACAAAATGGTGGAATATTTGACAGACTGGGTTATGGGAACATCTAATCAAGCAACAGATGAGGATGTGAAATGCTTGACAAGGTAAGAAGGAATACACTTAAACTGTTTCCGAGGCTGCTGACGGTGTTCCAGGTGGCGTTTGATATCCACAGATGAGCTGGCTCCTGTGGGCTTCCTTTAGTGGTGGTAATTTTAAGGAAAAGACAAAAATTGAAACTGAAGTTTTGGTGAGCAGCAACAGAATGATATTTAATGCATAGTCTGAACGGGCGTTTTGGGTTTTTTTAAAGTCGGCTGAGTTTGTTGAATTCCTTTTAATACCCCTTCTGATTTAGCATTAGGGTTGAACATTTTATCTGCTAGAGCTATATCTTTGTATGATGCATTCTGAGGAATAAAACCATCAAACATCGTAGTGTTATATTTATATTTAACTGTTTTTTTAAGTGACCAATTTGATTTGCAGTTGTGTCCTTCGTAGATACATTGCTTGAACCTGTACAATAAAATGTAGTAGGTATTTTCCTGACGGACAGAACTTTTCTAGAATAACTTTTTTTTTTTTTAAAAAAGGTACTTTTCAGCTAGGTATAGAAGGAAAATTATCAAGGGGAATGAGAGACTAATTCTGCTGAACAGATTCACAGCTTCTTAAAATGTTATTTTTCAGAGATTTGGACCAAGCAAGTATGGAAGCAGTGGTGTCTCTTCTTGCTGGGCTTCCACTACAGCCTGAAGAAGGAGATGGTGTTGAGTTGATGGAAGCAAAATCTCAGTTATTTCTGAAGTAAATAGTGACTTCTAACTATTTTTCTATACAATCACTCTGTGTAGATGCACCATATGACTTCTGTTACAAACTATGATTTTTCTTCTAGCAGAAATAATTTTATTATTGAAACAGGAGTCACCTCATATATCACATTTCACAAATCTCTGCCTCTTAGATTTATGGAAACATTTTAGTTTAGAAAATAATTGTAAAATTTGACTTTGTTTCTGCTTAATGCAGATGTATGCCTAACTCATGGGAGGGATTACCTTGCTTTGATACTACATTTTTGTCCATGGAACTTAATCTCTTTCAAGACATCTGTTTGTAAAGGCACATCTGTGAAATTCACTTGCTTGGTTTGAGAAGCTTTGCATACAGAGTTTAGGACAGTGCCTTCTGGTTGTTACAACACATTGGAAAGTTTGGACTACGGTACAAGAAAGGTTACTGGGGGCAGCTCAGAGGTTTTTTTGGGAGGCTTATTGTCTGTTTGCTAGCGTGTGCAAATCTTTTCAGATGATTGCCTTTGCAGAATCTGTTTTGCTTATCCAAGTCTTGCTTTTTCTTTAGATATTTCACACTGTTTATGAACCTTCTGAATGACTGTAGTGAAGTTGAAGATGAAAGTGCCCAGACAGGGGGCAGGAAGCGTGGCATGTCTCGACGACTGGCTTCGCTGCGGCACTGCACTGTTCTTGCTATGTCAAATTTACTCAATGCAAATGTGGACAGTGGTCTGATGCACTCAATAGGTAAAGTAGTTAGAGATAACTGTGCATAAATGAATACATTATGAAGACATTAGTATTTAATTTATTTTTACATCTTCCTTAGTAGTTCTGGGTTTTTTTAATCAGGCTTGGGCTATCATAAAGACCTCCAAACAAGAGCTACGTTTATGGAAGTCCTCACCAAAATTCTGCAGCAGGGAACAGAATTTGATACGTTAGCAGAAACAGTGCTAGCAGATCGGTTTGAGAGATTGGTGGAGTTGGTTACAATGATGGGTGATCAGGGGGAGCTTCCTATTGCTATGGCTTTAGCCAATGTGGTGCCTTGTTCTCAGTGGGTAAGTTGATTCATGCATTTTATTTCCTACATTTCTGAAAATACTAAGACTTGAAATGAAAATTAGTGCAAGTATTAAGGGTGTAACAACAGTCTGCTAAAGAGAGATTAGACCTACCATTCGTGATAGCTAGCCTTTCCTAGTATATTCTTGAAAAGCGTGCTGAATCTAATTGTCAGAGATCTTGATTATAAACTGCATTTTTGTAGTGATTTTTTAGTGAATGTTTAGGAATAATTTTATATACAGTTATCATAATAATTGTATCTGTTTGGGCTGGTTATTTATTCCATATTGTGTGTGCTGTAATGCAGACAAACAGAACTGTATTTGCTCTTCTAGATTTTAGCAAGATGAATTGGACTTTGTTATGCACCAGAATAACTGTTTATCTATCTGGACTAACCATTATGAATTTGTATGACTGAGTATCATGAGGCAGATTTTTAGACGAGTAATAGCAAAGATGTAAAGAGAAGATTGTGTGTGCTTAATTTGATATTTATGTGCAAGACTCCATAGCAAATTTAAAGCATTAGTACAAACTGCTTGGTATTTTTTTCACAATTCTTACTGTCATGTTGGCTTTGGCTCACTGCTAGTCAGACTAACATTTCGTTGCTTCTTTGAAGGATGAGCTAGCTCGTGTCCTCGTCACACTCTTTGACTCCCGGCACTTGCTCTACCAGCTACTCTGGAATATGTTTTCAAAGGAAGTTGAACTAGCAGATTCCATGCAGACACTCTTCCGAGGAAACAGCTTAGCCAGTAAAATAATGACTTTTTGTTTTAAGGTAAATTATCTAATCTTTCTCTCTGCTACAGTTCGCTTCAATAACAGGAAAAATTTAGTAACATAAAAATACAAAACTACCAGTATATGGTGTTAAGCGCTTGAGTAACTGGGTTAGATTAAAATAGTACAGAGTTGCCTTTGGGTCTTGGTTGAAGTTAGCCTTAGCTCTCATATCTGTTAAGTCTGGAGAGTTTTACTTTCTAATGTTTTAACATTTGATGAGCTAAATCTTGTAGATGTTTTATGCTCAGGCCCAACTAAAAATACAAATCCTACTGGAACTAATCTTTTGCCAAGACTTCATGACTCAACCAGTCAGGCTTAAGCTTGCAGTTAGTCCTCTTGAAAGTTTCCAAGGCAATAAATGTTTCATCTTGCCTAGTCTGTATAGTCTCCATTGTAAAGAGGTAAACTGGTTGCGGTAACAAAAATGCTTGCAAAATTTCTAGATTTCAACAAAGATTATGAGTTATTTAGAAAATATGACATATTTGATACAAACAGCTAAACATTTGTAAAAGTTTTGATTACCTTAAAGTCCTTTCCTGAGTAATCTTCAGTCATAGTGGGGGTCTTGAAACTTCTGACTAGTTTAGTTATATGAGTGATTCTGGGGCTAGGACCAGGTTGAAGACTGTTCCTGATGGTCTTTTTGTAACAGGGAATTTAAAGTTGGGAGACAAAGTCCGAGGTCTTGTTTATGTTTCCATTTCAATTTAATAAGCTGTGTACAAACAGAGCTGAAATGTTGAGTCAGTGTGCTCTAAGAAAGAATCCCATCTGGTTATTGTGGTTGTTAAAGTGACCTGTAGTTTTGTCTAAATTGGAAATGAGTTAAAATACTCTTAGAAGTTGATTATGGTTATGTTTCAGAAGTGAGACTACAGTACAGAAATGGTGATTTTACAGAAATCTGGCTTATGCCAAAACCAATCAGTGTTTTCAGGCTCTTAACACTTACAGAATTTCGGAGTGTTCCTGTGGATTGCAACGTTGATCTGGCCACCTATTCCGATTTTCTTTCTACACAGGTATACGGTGCTACATATTTGCAGAAGCTTTTGGAACCTTTATTAAGGACTGTGATCACATCCTCTGAATGGCAGCATGTTAGCTTTGAGGTGGATCCGACAAGGTTTGAGATTCAAGGGGGGGAGCCCTTTACATTTCTTTGTAAACATGATTTCCAGTCATTTTAAATATAATAGAATTCCTTTCTCCTTGTTGCATATCTTGTTCTCATACTTTCATACTTTTCCGCTCCTCACTTTGCCAGACACATTAGTTGTATCTGCAGTCCTCGTGCCCAGGGAAAGTTGTACAGAGCTGCCCAGCACAGTGAGATGGGTTTTGCTGCATGTCCTCTAAGCCTGAGAAGAGTAAGGAAGATAGAGACCTCTTGCAGGACCTCTTCTACTTGTTACTTCATACCTTTGTGTAGGCCACTAATGTGGGGATTTCCAGGAGTACCAGAAAGCATCTGCTTGAGGACACTGAATTAATTACAGAAGCCAGGTGGAATGCGTGCATGTTGTGTGTAATTTTGTTTTGCTTTAATTTCTCTTGGATCACTTCGAGACTTGGATTTAGTAGCTGTTGCTGTATTGCTTTGAATTATCTCTAACTCTTAGAGAAACTTTAAGTATTCATCTTCTACATAGCTTACCAAAAGATAGACCTTCTTATTAGTAGTTTAACTCTCAAATATCTGTGTCTCCCTCAGAAATTCCTTTCCAAGAAACCATCATCCAATTATCAGCTGGAATTATGTATGCATGTCTTTGTATGGAATGGTGTGAGAGAATCCCACTTAGAGCTGTCTTTTATTACTAAGTTTTAAATGACCTTGTATTTATAATTTAGGTGGTTTAAAATATTCGTGGAAACTTTTGTGTAAAAGATCATAAATGTTTTTGTAAGGTTTCCATTTACCCTGAGAAATAAGGTTGCTACCAAACATGTAAGTACAGTTAGTGTGGTGTATTTGATTGCTGGTCATACATTTGTGGGTCTGTTGCAGGCTGGAGCCTACAGAAAGCCTTGAAGAGAACCAGCGGAGTCTCTTGCAAATGACAGAAAAGTTTTTTCATGCAATCATTAATTCTTCTTCGGAGTTCCCACCACAACTTCGCAGTGTGTGCCATTGTTTATACCAGGTATGCCTGCAATGGTTGCCGGCCCCGAACTTTGGGGTTTGTTTTTATAATTCTAGCAGTTTGGAGCTTGGTCCAGTAGTGGGTGCATAAGGGGCATTGCTTAAAGCCTGATTTCAGACGTTTGCTAAATAACAGGAATCCAAACATGGGGACTGAATGGTGTTTTAAGACTTGGGTTGGCAATCAGGAGGTGACTAAACACTATTTTTTTAAGGAATTCAATCACAGCTAAGAACTCAGACCTAATATGGCAGTAATAAGCTCTGCTTTAGCATCTCTGTGGGAGATTAAACATTAACTAAGGAGATAATGGTTATACTGGCTTTTACCAGTTTGTTCTGTGGGCCATCTATAAGGAAGGCAGCAAAAAGGGAAAGTAAAATAAAAAAAAAATCACTGCTGGTTTGAGAGAATGCAAAACTGTGTTTTCAATATAGAAGTGTATGTGTTTACATTTTATACAGGATCAATTAAATAAAAAATAAAGTTAATTATCTAAGAGTGGTATGGATCTTGCCTTTGATAAACATTACCTTTGTGAATAAAATAGCTACTTGTGAAGTTACTGACTCTAGATAGTTGTTCTCTGCATAAAAATAGAGGCAATTCCTTCAAGAGCATTGATGTCTGACGTAAATTTTTGCAAAAGTTGTCTATGAAATGTATTGTTCAGGTCATTGCTCCAGGAATATTTTTTAGTTGTCCATTACAGGTGGGCACAATCTTATAATTTCTGCCTTTGATAGAAAAGCAGGTTAAAAAGGGTGTAAGATGCTCATAAGAAAAAACCTGTATGGTCTTCAGTGGGACCACAGTAGTTACAAGTCCTAGATTTTAAAAGCTGTGCTTTGAAGCTAGTGTAATGGAAGGGAATAGGTGTCTAAATTGCTGTTGGCTGTGTTTGGTAGGGAATTGTTTGTTGGTTATATGTGCTTCCCTAAAGAAGATCATTGGCAGGTGAGGTCAAGACACTGCATCATTCAGTCTTTATTCTGACCATGCACAGCGTCATGTCTCGTAAACATGTCCTGAAAGCTGGAGTCTCTAGGTTGCTGTGGGCACCTGTAAGGAAAGCCGTTAATTTGTGCGGGGAAGGAGGTCTGCTGGCATGTGATTTGGTAAATAACATCAGCCTTGTAGCTGGGATGCTGCAGGTGCTCTCTACTTCTGAGGACGATAGGTTCTTGTATATGGTAGGTAGAATGACAACAGGAATACATTTTGGTCTATGAAGTAAAATATCTTCCATCTGCTATGGGCAGCACGTTCTGATGGAGGTACTGCTGCCTCAGAACCCTGGAGTATGTTCTCGTACACAAAGGGCTCTGACTAAGCGGCTGACCAGACATTTTGCAAACACGGAGTATTGAGAAATTCAGCAGGTAAATAGGAGGAAGAGACCTGGAAGAGAGAGATAAATGTATTTATAGAGCTCTTTAGATGAGGCAAATTACAGGGACTGACTTCTATTTGTGGCTAAAACTTTAGTGCTGCCACACAAACCCTGGAAAGTTACCAAGCTGGGACCATCCTCTTGCTTGTTTCTGGTACCGCTTAGACATGATGCTTAAAGAGAAGAAGCCTTCCTGAGCGGTGGCACTGTCCTCTGTAGAGTAACTTCTACTGCAGCAGTTCCCTCCTGGCCGCCTCCTGTTCAGGTACCTGCGTTCCCAGCCCCGACTCCTCTGCTCTGTCCCGCTCCGGCTGCTCTCCGGAGCAGCTCAGCAGCAGGTTGCTGAGCCCTGGGTGCTTGTACGTCTCTCTCTTGCTCTTTATGTGTTTCTGATGGGTTTAGTTGCTGCTAAAAATTCCAGCGGGAGTACTCTAGCTGCCCTCAGGACTCACAGGAAATACAATTTCCAGTCCTGTTGGAGGATTGTCACAGGAGAGCTGTGCATGGCAGAGTATTTGAGCTGTGGTCTCACTTAAGTGGTTTGGAAGAGCTGTTTTTGCCCTTTCAACCATGCAGTCTGTGTCTTAGGTCTAAAGTAAAGCAAGGAAAATAGATTTTCTGAGCTGCACGAACTAATTATGAGTAATAAAAAATTCTACGCAGTGTAGTCTAGTCATATTTTTGCGGTGAATGGTGTATTATGAAATGCAACTGCTGTGATTTTCAGAACTTGGAAGTGAGAGGCAGTGAATTGCATGCTGTGACTGTTGTGGATCTTGGGTTGTTACCGTGAGCTGTTGGAATGCGTTAGGCGTGCAGATGATGTGCCTTTGTTTCTGCTATGATGGCTTCTACACGTGGCTTCTGAAGTCATAAGTTTCTCTGTCTGACAGGGGTTGTATTCAGGTTGGCGGGGGATGGTTTGGGGTTTTGGTTCTTCTTGGTTTGTTTTTCTAAAGTGAGAAATGAGAGGGGCAAGTTGGTGTCCTTCAAGGGCCACAGTCTCACAGACATGGCTGGGAGTGCGCTGGTGTGTTACAGAAAATGTCACAGGCAGGGTTGGTGGTTGCTTCCATCACTGGATGTTACATTGTCCCACCTCTTTTCCTAGAATTGCTTTCATGTGCTGTTACTGGGATGTATCAGATTTGTTTCCATTTCGGTGATACGTTGCTAGAAATTATTACTATGCAAACCATTTTTAATTCCTTTATGAAATGGAATTACTAAAACGTACTCACCAGTGAGCATTGCCAGAGATTCTTCTATGGAAGCATATCAAGTCTGTTGGCTTTATTCTTGCCTTTATTTTTTTTGGTAAGAAGGGTAATTTGTTCCTGAAAGAGATGATTTACTGGCAAATATACAGGTGGTATTAACTGATACTCAGCTTCAATGTTTACTACTTTAACTGTTCCGAGTAACACCAGTATTTGTGTTCACATCTTTGTTCGTCACAAATAGTGTGATAGTTCATTCTGTACTTTCAACTTCCAGCAAGTTTTGAAGAGTCCGGCCTTTGTCTGAAAGGAAGTGCAATTAAAATATGAATTAATACAAAATCAGTGTTATCATAAGAACCAAATAGATGATTTTTATAGGGTAACTTCATTTTTTGTAAGGTGAAAGTGTTCCATCCCCAGTAATAGTGTAAGAGTAAATGAGACTGAATTTTGCAGTGTCTTTTTATGCTTAGAGTTATAAAGTGAATGTGTATCCAAAAAACACTCATCAGGGATGTTCTGTAAATGATTAGTAGCTAATTTTAATCACTGTAGCGACATAATGGAAACAATGTATTTAGTTGCGTGTTGGGGTCTGTGCTGGCTGGCGTTTCTGGTACCCGAACAGAGCCCTGGTAAGTGTTTTCATCTGGGAGCTACATCGGGGCACTCCTTACCCTGACAGGTTCGCCCGCGCTCGTTTGCAGGTAACGTATGTTCAGGAGTGCCATGTGGTCATGAGCAAGCCTGGTCAGAGTGACTCGTACAGAGAATTTGTGCTGGCCGTTTCATAAAAAATGTAGAAACATATGTGTTTTTCTTCATAGAGAGAGATGGAAATTTCACTTGCTTTAAATGCGGTAGCCTGGTGAATGGGGGGGGGTGGCTGCTTCGGAAGCCAGCTCTGTAGGCATTACACAAAGTCAGAAATGGGCAGAGGCACCATTGGTTAAATATTAATAGATCCCGCACAAATTTGAACTATTTACAATTAGCTTGGGGGTTTTTTTTGCGTTGTAGAAATTCTCTTCTAGTTCCAGTTTGTGTGGTGCTCTAAAGATGATTGGAACGGTCGGTGCATGCTTGCTCTCCAGCTGCTAAATACTGCTAGCTTGCCGTTGGTGGAGCTCCAAGTGTTGCTTGCTGTGGGATGTCTCCGTGGTGCTGAGTTGTTGGTCCAGCTCATGCAAAGGATGTAGGCTTGAGCGCCAAGACCAGAATGTACCTCTGTGCAGGGCAGCAGAGCCCAGGGCTGCCGTGCTGCGGCTCTGCTCAACTCCTGGTGGGAAACACCAGAGAACGTGATGCTTCCTGGTGGGTCCCTGTGCAGTTAAACGAAATGCGGAAATAAGCGCAGTCGAGACAGATGTCTTGACTTGGAGATCTGTAAGAAATTAATGTAGACCCACTGGCTTTTTTCTTCCTTTTTCCACAGAGTGGTTTATGACAGTGTTTAGCTGTTAAAGTGGTAATAACCATGATGATTCACAGATCTAACTAAATTGAAGGACACACAGAGAAACATTGGGAAGATTTAAAACTCTAAATTTATTTTAAAAGTAATATGTATTTCAAAGGTATAACACTTTACTGTTTTTACTATTAAAATTATTTGGGGATGGTGAAATAGATTTGAAAGCTGAATATACCATATAATGCCCAATATTGTGTATCATGAGCACATTAATGTGGTTTGACTTTTAATCTAGCCAGAAATAGTAGAAATGATTGAAACGCAACATTTGCTTGTTTTGTATTTAGTGCTTTGTAAATAAGATGTAATAAAATTGTGGAATAAAAACTCCATCATCAGTCTTTAATTTATATATTTCATTTTCTGTTGGTTCTGTTTGTTACATTTTACTGTGTAATTTATGTACAAGTCAACATTGGTTTTTTGTTGCTGTATGTAGTTGGTGCTGTGACTTGTTTGTGCTCATCTCTGTTCTGTAGGCAACTTGCCACTCTCTACTGAATAAAGCTACCGTAAAAGAAAAAAAGGAAAACAAAAAATCAGTAAGTTTGGAGACCTTTTTATTAGCCATTTCTTTCAAAGCACAACAGAAATCTTTTGCTGTTTGTTCAAAACATCTTCACTTCAGTCTATTTGACCTCACTGTAAAATCATTCTACTAATTCTGGCACAAAATAGCTTTCATTTCAATTAACACTGGAATTAAGTTATATTTAAAATATTCTCTGTGTGCCTATTTGAGTAAACAAAGACATTTTTAACATTACTGCTTAGTATTTAATACTCTGATTCTTCTACCCTTGCCACCATCTTCAAATTAAAAAAAAAAAGTGGAAGAAAAATGTTTTCTTTGCTTTGGGGGAAAATCTGAGTCTGTTTAGTTGTTTTAACACTCTGACAGGTAACTTGACTTCAGCTTGCATCCTGGGAGAACAGTTAACATATATGGGTTCCTGAAAAGAGCCTCACATGACTTGTTTATGATACAGTTTCGTCTGTTTGCCTTGACCAAGCAATAAAGTTTAGCACTTTATTTACTGAGAAAATAAGATTTCCCATTTTAAGTTACTTGCTGTGTGAGAGTTTAGATATGTAGATTGTGATAGGGTGATGTTATAAAGGGTTAAGACTTAAAATTTTCATTGACAATGACCTTAAAATATAAAGTATGAATAAAACAGAGGCAGAACAGAAATTTAGACTTTTATTAAATACTCTCTTATTTTTTGCTGTGTCTAAGCAGAGTAGTAATCGTGTTTAAATGCAAAATCTGTGTGCAAACTAGTATTTTACAAGAAAATATTATCAGTGATTGCATCACAAGGTAACTGCAAGAAGTTGCTGCTGAACCAAGGTGATTCTTGATACATTATGTATGTACTAATGGCTTTACCTGTTTTAAGAAGCATGATTTCAGATTGCACTGGTTATGTTTTGAAGTATTTTAGTAATATGGGGTTTGTTTATTTTAAGCAATACAACTCAAAATACGAAGCTTGCTGTTTTTATTCTGTGGAAAAGTAGAATCTGACTTGTTTTGATTAACCGTTGCTAGTCATAAGAAAATACACATATAGATATTGAATCTTTATGGAACCACATATAGCGTATTTAAGAACTTTATTTTTGTCAGGGGGCTTTATCATTAACTTTTCCAAGTCAAATGAAAGATATCCTGAGAATAGATGGTCGTCTTAATAATACATAGCTGATTTCCTAAAAAGAAAGGGTTGGGTTTTTTTCTTACAAAATTTTCAGAAAAATATTTTTTTTTCTAGGTGGCAAAGAACAATATTTTTAATCTGTGGTTCTTCTGGCAGATTCCTGCTAAAAGAGTTTGGGCAGCGTATGTGTAGGCAGAGAACACTGGCCACTCAGCTCTGGCTCGTTCTGTCTTTCCTTTGGCAAGTCTGAGGTGTGATGGTTCTGAAGAGCAGTTCTGCAGATACCTCCTTCCCACAAATTTAAAATTATTCCTGGAACTTTACAGCACAAGTTTTATTGCTGGAGAGGCTCTTCTGATCAACAGTGAAATTATAAAAAGACCCACTAATTTAGAAAGAATGATCTGTGTTTGATGGGAAGACTGTGCCACCTGAGTACAGACATGGGGCGTCTGTCTGCCCTGCTGCCAGCACAGGGGCCCGGAATGGAGTGGTCAGTAACTCTGGAATACGCTGCCTTGTCTTTGGCCAGTGGCTGTTGTAGCAGTTTCACCCTCGCAGGGCAGTCTGTACAAAAGCTGGCAGAAAGCTAGCCGGTGTCTGGTAGCCCCCTCGCCCCTTGCTCTCAGCTCCCTCGTTCCCGGTTGTCCTGCGATGCCAGACCTGGCAAGGCAAGCGAGCCCTCCGCAAGTGTGTTGGGCTTGATTGGTGTGGGAAGAATGCTGGAAGGGGGTGTACCGTACGAGGCTTTTCTCAGATTGCTTTCCCTTGTCTTTAATGCAAAGATATTCTTTATAATTCTCAACTTCCTAGGTTGTTAGTCAGCGGTTTCCTCAGAACAGCATTGGAGCAGTCGGCAGCGCCATGTTCCTGCGGTTCATCAACCCTGCGATCGTCTCCCCTTACGAGGCAGGGATTTTAGATAAAAAGCCTCCGCCAAGGATTGAAAGGGGATTGAAACTGATGTCGAAGGTGAATCAGTAAATATTTTTATTTGGCCTTATTGTATGTTCTACCTGATTTAGTTCTGCTCTTTGACTAGTATGAGAAGATTTAGGTAAACTCGTAGTTTATTGTAGCAACCAGCGCGTTTGTGTGATGTGCAGTTCCCATGCCATCACAGTGCTGGTGTTACAGCTCACAGCAGTGTGAGTGTGGGGAACCATCTGTATGGGAGAAAACCACTATGCCAAAATGGTACCGAAGATAGCAGAATGCCTCCTGGCTCTTTGCGTGAACTTGTAACCTTGTGTGAAAACAAACGGAGAAACCAGTGTCACTTTGAGCACAGTGACAGTAATGGCAGCCGGATACTGATGAAGTTCATACTACTGCTAAAGAAGTGATTTTTCCTGTCTTTAATCTCATTTGGTATTATTTTCTGTAAAATTAAAAAAAAGGTTTACCGCTGGTGTACAAATTCAGTGGCTTGTGCATATTATCCATTTTAAATGTTGAGAAATTATGATTTTCTTTAAATAGGCATATGCTATTGCTTTTACATGTCTGTATAATTTCCAGATGAAATAGTTAGCATTTAATAAAAGATGGTTTTGAAAGACAATTTATTTTTCTGGTCTAAACCCAAATAAAGTTCATATATAAGGGAAGTTGTTCCTTGTATTTGAAAGTATGTGAAGGAAAATAGTTTGAGAGTGAACATATTCTGAATTCGTTGGCCTGTTGGCCTTTTTTTGTCTTGAGGTTTCACAAGTTAAAACGAGTATTTCTGATAGTGAAGTTACACTGGCTGCGACAGTAGTTACTACATTAAACCTTTATGTGTCTTTACCATCTTTTTATTATTTAGATACTTCAGAGTATTGCCAACCATGTCCTGTTTACAAAAGAAGAACATATGCGGCCTTTTAATGATTTTGTAAAAAGCAATTTTGATGCTGCACGAAGGTAGGCCCTTTGGCGACTCGCGCGCAGAGTCTGTCTCGTGTGTAAAGAGCAAGCAGAGAATGTGCTCACAGCCTTTGAATTTACGTGGAGTCTACCTGGCAGATGTCCCTTAGGTGCTTATGGCTGTTACTGGTTTTGAACTCCAGGTTTTTCCTTGATATTGCATCTGACTGCCCGGCTAGCGACACTGTCAATCACAGCCTGTCTTTCATCAGCGACGGCAACGTTCTGGCTTTGCACCGGTTGCTGTGGAACAATCAGGAGAAGATTGGCCAGTACCTGTCCAGCAACAGGTAAGGCTTCAGGAGTAGAATGGAGGGAGCTGCTGATGGGGAGTGAATGTTTGCAAATACTTTCAGATGCTTTTATTGTTATTAGTACTGAGAAGGATATCATGGCTGAAAAATCTTACAGTTGGAAACTTCTGTCTTGCTGAACGTGCCCGACATCTTTGCTGCCTAGTTTACTGCCAGCCCCTTGTGCAAGTGTATGGTTGTCTTATCTTGTGTAAACATTATTCTATGTGTAACAAAACATTTTTGTTATTTCTTTGTTGAACTTTTTTTATTGTAAAAAAAAAAAAAAAAATCCAGCATGTTCAAGGTAATGAAGGGTAGTGGGCAAAAAAATAGGAATTGCCGAGTAAAGGAGGGCTCTTCTTTTAAGTAATATGCTGTTTCTAGGGACCACAAGGCTGTTGGAAGACGACCTTTTGACAAGATGGCTACTCTTCTTGCCTATCTGGGTCCTCCCGAGCACAAACCTGTGGCAGATACCCATTGGTCCAGTTTAAATCTCACTAGTTCAAAATTTGAAGAATTTATGACAAGGTAATGCTATGATCGTGGAGGGGACACGCATTGTGCGTGTCTAGCCCTTAGCTTGTAGGGCAGTATGAGTAGTTACTCAGACTCCAGCTTTTGTTTTGAAGGGGAGCTTAAAAAGCTGGGTCTACATACACCTTTTAGGTTTCTAAGTAGTTTTTTAATTTCAAAAATTAATTGAGAACCGGAGACAGCAGTAAAGTTTGTGATTTAACAAAGGTTCAGGATTGTGGGAACTTAATGCTTTTGTTTAAAGATGCAAATAAAGAGGGTTTGGGTTTTTTTTTTTTTAATTTTTTGTGGAAATGCAGTTGTGAAAAGTTGATGTCGCTGTACTGCTTTTTAGGCACCAGGTACATGAGAAAGAGGAGTTCAAAGCGCTGAAAACACTAAATATTTTCTACCAAGCTGGGACGTCAAAAGCTGGCAATCCTGTTTTCTACTACATTGCTCGGCGGTAAGGAACCTTTCACCTTCCTTTCTGAAATAAACAGGTAAAATCAGAAGTACCAAGTATGTGTAAGAAACGGACACCAACTTTGTAACAAATAAGAATCTGAAAATAGCTTATTTGTCAAATTTTGGTGACAGTATTTTTCAGTTGAGTTGTTTCCTAAATGAGAACTGTCATAGTTTTTCCACTCAGGAGTATGTGAGTATGTGTGGAAAAATACATAAAATTTTAAATACATTTTAGTAATTTTTCACTGACTCAAGTAAACTACCTCTACACCACATTACTGTTTACCCTTTATCAGTGATTTTAGCATCTTCATTTTCTGAAGTATAAAATTAATAACAAGCTAAAATATGGGGTAAATTGTCTCAGAATGGTCCCCGTATCCCATTTTAAAGAGTAACACAAGTATTTAGAAGTTTCACTTGTAGTCAAGACCATGATGTTGCTTCAGTTTCACCATTATCTTCTAAGTGACAATAGTACCGTGTTTTTGGAAGTCGTTGAGATTTGTGGAAGTATCAAGTAATAAGAAAAGCAGTTGTTGATGTGTGAACTTTGTGAAAGACCCTGTTTTTCCAATAAGGCAAAATTTTGGAAGTTTGAAGTCTCCCCTGCTCTAGAAGATAGTGATTCATAACACAAGTAACGTATGCTGCAGTATTGAAGAATTTGGGAAGAGTATCCCAAGATCCGTATTAGTCAGTTTATCGTCAAATCAGTCACAATTGTCTGTTTTTTTTAATATTAAAAAATTTAAATAAATGGGTAGTTTTATTTAAATTAATGTTTGCAGTTGTAAAGCTGCAACTAGAGTAAGAATATAAATTATACTTGATATCTTGATCTAGTTATTAAGTAGCTGCACTGTAAAATCCATGGAGGACAGCATGTTCAAAACAGTTGCCGTAGTAATTACACTCATCACTAAAAGTCGTTCTTAGACTTTTTAAGAAAAGGAAAATCATTGTGCTCACAACCAAGTGCAATCAAAGACAGAACTGTAAAAATAAGATGAGAGCTGTTGTACCTCTTCTGTGCTGTGTTGCTGGTGGCTTTGCTCTGGGTAGTGGTGTTGCTGGTGAGGTCGGGGCTGGCAGAGTGGGACTGCTGGTGTTGGCACCAACGGGTGCGTGGTGGTGCTGCCGAGGGCTGTGAAGTTCTGGCCGGCACTGATGGTGGTGGCGAGAGTCCTGATGTCAGTGTGGCACTTACGGGTGCTGGCAGCTCCCACGTGGGTGGGTGTTTGTAGCCGGATGGTTGCCCATGCATTCTGTGCCAGCAGGGTGCTTGGTTTTGCTTCTGCTGCTACTGCCAGTATGTTTTTTGCTGGTGGTGCTGGTGGTAGCTGAGTTGGTGCTGGTGGAGCTGCCTATGGCGTCAGTGTTGGTGGAGTTCATGTGATTGCTTTGGCTCTTCTGGTGCTTCTGGGTCTGGTGGGGTGCTTGTTGGGGATGCCAGCGGGGTGGCTGCTGCACCTGTGGGGTGCTTGCGGGAGGTACCCTCGCTGCTGAGGTGCTTGCCTGTGGCATGCTTAGGAATGGTTGTGGTCCCTGGGGAGCTCTTGCTCGAGCTGCTCCTTGGGGTAGGGCTTGGAAGAGAGCTTGTCGCGGCGGTGCCGGTGCTGCTGCCCGTGGTGTGCTCCACGCTGGCAGTGGCACGGCTGCTCGTGGTGGATGTGGTGGCATTCATTGATGGTGTTGCTTCTGGCAGAAGGTGCTGTTGTGGTCTGAGGAGAGGATGTCAGCAGTGGGGAGCCTGCTGCAGACCCTCGGCGTTCGTGTCAGAACATGGAAACAAGCAGAGGAAATCGCTTCTTCAGCAGTGTCTGCTGTTTGCGTTCAGCAATTGCATTAGTCAGTAAACACTTGCAAACAAGGCATTCTTCAAATTTATTTATGTCTAATGAAAATCCTACCCAACAGGCATGTAAGATTTTTTCAATTAATTAAAATTTTAGGTTCTTAATTGTATTAATTGTCATAGTTTGTCATCGTTTCCAGTAGTCCTTTTTACTCTCAGTTGAGTTACAAACTTTCCTAGAAAATCTGTGCTCTGTACCATGTGACTTTTGTCCTTTCCCTCAGAAATTTTCAAAATTTACACATTTTCAGATGAGGAACTATTTTAACTATTGAAAGATTTTATTGTTTTACCACCGGCTAATAAACATACCGTATTTGGAATTCAGGTTGGAGGCTCAAGTAATGAGCAAGCTTTGAAGAGCCTTTCTAAATATAACCTCTAACTTGGTAGTTGAATTCTGAGACTTACATATGGTTTCCTGGGCAGGATGCAATTAGCGATCCAACAAATGAATACATCTCTTCACATTTCTTTTATTATGTTCTTGATTTTCAGAGCAACAAACAAACAAAACTTCTGTTCAATATCAATGTGGAAGGTAAAATGAATTTCAAAGCTGCTTCCTTCTTCTGGAATTTTGTACAGGCATGCCAAAGGTTTTCTTTCATGCTTAAAAAAAAATGACACAAACTGCTTTCAAGCTGCTGATGTAGGGAGGAAATGCTGACGTTCTCTTACATTTGTTGCTGTGAAAGTTCACTTGCTTCACTGCTAGCTCTGAGGAAGACTTTAAGTGCAAGGCAGTCCAAAGGTGGGAGAGAAAAGGAAGTGTGATATGGCTGGTACGGTTTGGAAAGAACATTAGTGTGAATGAGGGGGAAGTGCCCGTGCTTTTTGTCAGTTCTGCACGTAGCAAATCTGTAAGCTCATGCTAAGCAAAGGAGTATTAAATAACACAGAGTCTCTCATTACATAGAACTAGGTAAGATGACAAAATTTGCCTGAACTTTTTTCCAATGATTTGTAGCTCTGAAATCGAATCTGTATGGGAGAGCATTTGTCCAAGTCGGCCGTTAGCTTTCCCTTCCTGTTGCGTGGGAGACTGGCTGCCTTGAACTTGACCCTTTTTCTGCCTTTCAACACCCTTAACTCTTTGGGTGGAGTGGAAGAAACCAAGATGGGTGGTACCACTTATCTTCTGTCCTAATTTTCTGTCTTTAAAAGCCATGCCACACTTCTCTGTCCTGTGTAGGGTCTTTGAGTCACCTTTGAGCCTGTTGTGTTGGCTGGAGTGGGCCTTTATAAAATCTTATGTGAAACTTCAGTTTGCAGTATGACTGGCCGTGTAAGTTCTGACGGTGTTAAAATGGATTATCTTGTGTATCTTTCACATTTTACAACAAAATGGTTGAGAAGAGGGATAGCTTCTGGAAATTTTCCGGTTGGAACATCAGTGATCGTTGTTGGAACAAAACCAAAATCATTTTGTGTTCCGTGGAACATGTAGCTGCACATCTAGCATCTAATGCCATTTTCTGCTTTGAAGAAAGCGTTGAACAGTGTATGACTTGTGGAGTGACTTTACTGGGATATCCATGGGATTCTGTACTGGGAACAGATTTATTGCCTCCGAAGTCTGAACATTGCGTTTGTGCTAGGCAGTAGAAAAATCGTCAGTGATGCCGGAAAGATTCCGAGGGGTACAGGACTGACAGTAAGGTGAGTGTATACAGGGCCCAAACGGCAATTAGTTTGCCTGTCTTCCATTTGTAAGTTCGTTTCTTCCTAGAGATTCTCGACACTGAATCTGCACACAAAGTTTCAAGGGTTTAACTAAGGACACATTTTCAAGTGCTGCATTGTGTAGAGGACTAGCTCGTGAACACTTGAAATTACACGCGCTTGGATTCTGTTTTTTGCTGAAGTTGATTTTTGCATAGGCTCAAAAAATGATGTGTACTCATGGACAGCATGTATCAGCTTAAATGTTTCTAAAAAGCATGCTGATTGTTTACTGCTTGCTTTCTCTTCAGCAGCTACGTCATTCTGCAGTTTTTCTCCATGAGGCTACTTTCTCAAACCTAGCAGGTGGGGCTGTCCTCTGGAATGGTGCTCTGACATTTGTTCTGTGGAAAGGGAGGTGGCTAAAGGGTGCTTCTTTGGGGTGTTTGTCGTGTGGTTCTGAGCCGGGTGTCCTTTTTTAAGGTGTGAAATGTGGAAAGACTGCTTAGGTTGGAGATGCCAGGGTGTTTGAGAGCTTGCAGCAGGCTGGGGGTTTTTTTGTGGGTTTGGGGTTTTTTTGGTAGTTTGAGATCTTGTTGCTAGGGCATTGTTGAGTCATTTTACTGATATATCTGGATCAGTTTATATCCTTCTTGTGCTGTGAAATTTAATCCCTGCTGTCATTTTACTTCACATTTTGTTTCCTGGGCAACAACGTGACTTCTGAAGCCAGTGCTCTTTCATTTTTAATCCCCACACTGTTACTAGTGTGATCAATAAATGAATAAATCTTGATCCTGAAGTACTGCCATTAAGTTTTAAAGCTGATGCCAAACTAATTAATAGGAATGCAAACCTCTAAGTTATTGCTTCAGACCGCAGCTATTCCTACAACAATTTTAACCTTTCAAAGGCAACCGTACCGCTGTTACAAGGTGTGCTAGACCTTTTTTGGGTATTTTGAATGTTGTGCTGAAATGGTAAATAGTTATTTTGGAAAAAACAATTTCTCTGAGAATCAATTGTTTTATATTTGTCATGGATTGAATGACCAGCATATTCAAAACAACATAAACCAGTGCTGTCTTGTTCACATCCATGCTTATCAGTTTTATTTCAATTTGACTGCACTGTTGCCAAGCAACAAGTGCATGACTCCCACATTTGTCTGCCTACTCCTTGCTCCATTATCAACTCATTTGTATTCCAGAAAAATACAAGGAAACCTGAATTTCAGTCTGCCTTATTGAAAGCAGCGTGACTAAGAATCGCTCTTGCTTGCACTCAGCACAGGCAAGGTCTGGACAGAGAGCACAGCCCTAGAATCTGGGAGTGCCAGCTCTGTGATTTTTTTTTTTGTTTGTTTGTTTGGTTTTTTTTTTTGTTTCCTAGCTTCCCAATCCTGTATGTGTAGTTGGAAAACCCCACAGCCCCATTTCCACTTCCAGGCCTTTATCAGCATGCTTAAGACTTCAAAGTCTGGGTAGGAAGTTATTTGGTTTGGGGACTTGCCGTTTGCCCTGAACAACTTTGGGAAAGCAGTAGTTTCCATCGAGCTGCTGTTCACTGAATGGTCTCATTATGGATGAAACGTTCTCAGAGCTTTTAAAGCTGAATCCACGTAGGTTTTTTTGCGTGCAGTAGAATTTGGCATCGTGTATTGAATTGTTCAGTGAAGACGTGCAATATTTCATGTAATTTCCTCAACTCAAGGCAGTTTAGTCATAAACCTCATTTTGTGATCTCTGTCCTACCTTGCAAGCTAAGCTGATTTAAACTGTGTGGGATGAAACCATAAGAATGGGATAATTCTAGGAAATGTCTGGTTCTGAATGTGCTAAGTAGGTTGACACTGTTTTAGCGTCAGTCAGTGCTTAGCAAATACATTGACTATCCAAAGAGAGTGGCAGGCAGTGACATTTTTTGAATACTGATCCTAGTTAGTGGGGTTCATCAGGTCGTGTCACGTTATTTAACCTGGGGACAATATACGGACCTGGTGCAGGTGGGCAACTCCTTCAGACTGCTGGTAGCCACTCCATGGTGAGGCACTCGTGCTGGCTGCTGGAGGTGCCGGGGACACACTGCTTGTGGTCTAGGTCGTCTGCACGTTGACTTGGATAACTAGTTCTTGTATACCGAAAATGTATGTATGAAATGTCGGTCTTTGGTTTTAGGGTGTTTCTTTTCTCAAGTTTTCTGTCCTATTAAACCTGGAGAGTCATTTTTTGAGAGGGAGAAGGAGCTAGCTGTTCTAATGGGCAGAGATATGCCCTAGGTGTTTGCAGGATCTAAAGGGTAGGAAGGGGAAGGGCAGGCCCTACCTCATCAGCTTATTAATAAACAGTATTAGGGATACACCAGTATCAAAATAATATAATTTGATTTAACCATCATTTTCCCCCGTAAGACATGAGGATTAAGCCAAATGTCTGCTTGAAATAGGTTTGTGTAATAAAATATTATCTATTCAGTGATATTACTGCGCTTATTTGAAAAGAGGCACTGTCACTAATTCAGTTCAATACAAACGTAACTTTATTTTTGCTTAAATGCCAATGAAATAACTGTACAAATTCATTGTGTAACATTTACTGTTAGAAAGTAAAATACATTTCTGGTTGTAGAAATACTGTTCACAATTGGAAAGCTGTGATTTCTCTGACACCAGTGGTTGTAAATGGTCTACAGCCCTCATGGACACCTAGGAGAAGTAGGTGGAGGACTCCAGTCTCGGTAGTGAGGTTTTCTGGGTTTTGCAGCACCTTCATGCTACAAGAACTGGAAATTAAATGGCCTGAAATGAATGGAAAACATTGTATAAAGATCTGCAATACTAAGTGAGTAATACTTTTGCAGTGAACTTGTTCTTCAGTTTTCGTTTCATGCTGTTTGCAAAACTTCATCTGTAGTATATCGAGCACCTTTGCCACGTAGTTTAGATTATTTTCCTAGAGTGGACAGAACCATGCGTGCAACTATTTCTACTCACTGATGGTGCGGATGTCAAGGAGAATAGCATTCATGCTCATCCTGATAAAGCAAGGATTTGGGCATGTTCAATGCCATGGAGTGAATTAAATTTTTTTTTTTTTTTGTTTAGGTCACCATATTCAAGGATTGTTTCAGTGACAGCTTGAGAACTAATTGCTTAATTGATTTGTTACATAACTTGCATTAGAAGTTGGCTGATAGTTAGTTTTACTGATTAAAAAGTAGTAGTTTGATACATTCTGGCTGTTTTGTCATACTGTTTTGAGGATAATATTCTAACAATTCGGATTTTTGGATGTCACTTGAAATAAGGCATTCCATTTCATTAATTTGTGTAGGTAACTCCTTGTTGTTGGAGAGTGGCATGGCATTGAACATCTTGTATTTTGCTCTACGTTTATCTTTTTTTTTAAATATGGAGAGTGAGAAATAACTTGCCTGCGGTCTCGAAGTCAAGACAGAGCAAAAAGAGATATCAGCCCCTACCAGTTTTCCCATGCTGAAGTTGGACCGTGCCTTCTCGGTTTACCCCCTCTTAGCAGACATCATGGCATTGTCGTATTTAATTCCTAAATTCAAAACTTGTTCTTCATATTTAAAATATCCTAATACATGTGAAGCAAACATAGATACACATGCTAGCGATTTTTCTCAGGAATAACTTCTGATTAGTGAAACAGCTAGGTTTAGTTCCTTTATTTTTTCCCTTCCTTTGCATGTTGTCATAACTTACAAAGAATCTGTGCTGCTATTTTACAAGAATTGCTCACTGGCAAGTCAAGCAAGACAATGCAGATATGATACAGGCCTGCTGTTTTTTCCCAGTTGTTTAATGACAAAATTATACATAAAATCAGTACTTAAAATTCTGGTGTTTTATTCTGTGCAAGTAAAATTAAAAATTTAAATACAAAATAAGCACATCTTTAAAAACAAAATCATAGGTTAGTTTTACTCAAGACATATTAAAATAAGTAGCAGCTTAGTATCAAGACATTAGTTTGCACTTATTTAAGAAATGTTATTTTCTTTAGATCAGAGTCAGAACTTCAAATTTCTTGTATTTTGATTCATTATTTCATCTGGATGTCTGAACTCCAGCTATGTATCACAGGAATAAACTCAGTTTTCACGAGAAACAAGCCCTTAGCCAATAAACATTGCCACTGCATTAAGCATCACAACATAAAACAAATATGTTTCACAGATACTTGCTTTGGAGGGCACGCGAGTATTCAAAATATTTGTAGTGGATTCCTCTTTTCTTAAGGTAGCAGTTGTGCTTTGAGGCATTTTGGAGTAGTTTGTTGGCATTCCACTGGTGATGCTTAAAGTCATGGGAGTAGTGGATGATCCTGTTGAACGAGTCAGGCTTGAGTTCACCTCGGTTGAATCTTTGACGTAGATTGTGTGTGTGGCGGCTGCTTCTTGGGAACCAACCTTGCTGCTTGTCCGATCTTCTGGGTAGAGGAGCAGGGGTCGGTCTGTGCTCGTAAGCAGGACAGTTTGGCTTAAGGTCGCCAAGCTAGTAACTTCCTTAGCTTTCAACTGTTTATGCATTTTTGTCACTTTGGTTGGTTCGGTTGCCCCTGGAGGAGTAGCCTTCTCTGCTGCCTTCATTCCTTTGATCATGAGGCTGGGGTCCATGGGAGCCGCTGAGGATGGTGTGGCATTCAGCCAAAGCACGGACTGGTTAGCACAGGGAGCCCCAATAACCCTGGCAGCTGTTCCCTGCACCCATTTAAGCAAATAAGGGATATTTTGTTGGTCGCTGCAGGACCATGGGTTGTTATACAGTGTTACGACTTGCAGCTGAAAGAGCTGGTCGAAAGCTTTGTCAGGAATGTACGTGAACTTGTTGTTGTGCAGGTAGAGGCTTGTAAGGTGTTGTAGTCTCAGCAGTGTTCCTGGAAGTATCTGGGACAAGAAGTTATTGGATAGATCCACTGTCTCGATGTTGTAGGGCATGTTGGTTGGAACTGTCCAAAGTTTGTTGCTGCTGAGATTGAGAAACTTGAGGCTGCTCAGTGTGTTGTTGATCAGAACAGCTCTTTCCACCATATTCCTGGAAACATCGAGCACTTTAAGGTTCCACTGGTAAGCTGTGTCGAGTTTCTGAAGAACTTTAATGTTGTTATTTGTGGCATATAATTCCCATAAGGACTTGGGCAGATGAGCAGGAACATTCTTGAGCCAATTATTTGAAATATCAAGGGTCCTCAAATTGGTGAATCTGGTTAGCTGATGATCAAGATCTATGAACTGGTTAAAGGACAGATTTAAATATGTAATGTTGTCTTGAAGTCCGTGTGGCAGTATGGTGAAGTTTCTGCCTGAACAGTCCACATTCCTGTCGTTTCCTGAGCATGTACAGTTAGAAGGACAGATACCCGAACCAGTGGGTATGAAAAACAGAAGGACCAGCAGACCGGTAGATGTATTCAATATCTGGTATTCCATTGTTGCCTGAAAATAAATATACCAAAATGACACCCTTAAAGTCCATGTAATATATTATTTCTTTAGAAGGGTTGTCTTTGCAATGACTACTTGCAGGAGAAATTAAGTAAAAACATCAATAAAGCCCTTTGTGGCACGGTCCTTTTTAGAATTGTTCGAGAGAGACTTTACAAAGCATCCCTTCATAGACTGTCATGTTGTCTGGCAAAATGAGACTTGTTTTTTCATCTCCCTTTCCCCCTCAAGCTCAAATGAGGGCTTTCTTCCGAAAATGCAAGTCTCTTCCAAATGTTATACAATGTCTGCTTCTTGTTTTTAGTGATTTCAAGCCTATATTATGTTTGGAATAATGTGTTCTTTTATACAGGATGAAAAAAATGGCTGTCCAGTGGATCTGCGTTACAAATCTCTGCAGCAATGTAGCAGTCCCCCCCCCATACATGCATGCTATTTGCTTAAGTAGAATCAGTTAAAATACATCCTAAATTGTTACAAGTTTAGTTTGAAACCCAGATTTCATGTTTATGCTAACATGCACATTGTTATTTGTCCTTATTATAGTGTTAATTACATCCTCAGAGCTTGTAACACATGTTTGAAAGCTGAATTAATGTTAGTAAGAAGTCTCTGACACTGCAGCAAATTTCTGGTGCAAGCATCTGTCATCAACTAATAATTTCATTCTTATTTCTGCCTCGGATTTTGGAGTAGGTTTTTGTGATGAAAAACAAAAAACACAAACTTACCGTAATCTCTTCTGCAATATCAGCGCATCATTTCTGTGAAAGATTGGAGCTTAGAGGTCGTCTTGTTCTGGAGAGTAGCTACAGTTGCTGTCTGTGGGTTGTGCTTGCCTCTTCAGCTGCATCGTATTGCTGCTAGCCGGGCTCTGCAACCACCTGATCTGCACTACACGGGAGGACTGCAGAGCTGTCGTGGGTGCTGACTCAAACTGGTTGCCCGGCGAGCATACTCAGTAAAATAACTGGGGTTTATCATGTCAGTCAGTTAACTTCTCTGGATCTGTATTTTATGCTGTGTTAATGCATCCGAACGCAATGTGTGCGATTGCCTGCGTAAACAGTACTGAACGAGATTTCTGTAGCCTATTTTAGCTTAAGCTGTGGTTCCATTTAAATGTTCCTATTTAAAAAGTCACATGAAGTTTGTGTTCCTTTTTAGCTTCGATTAACCTCTCTTCCTGTAATAAAGTTTAATGTTAATTTAGGCTTCCTATCTTAAGCGCTTTTCAGCTACACTGGCAGAATATATTTTCATAATTTTTGAAATGTTCAGTGTTCTGCTCCTCAGATCAGGCTATCGCTGTATTGTCAGGTAGAATATAGCTCAGCTTGTAGGATTTTACAGATTTCTGTAGGAAATCTTATATCTGAATTTCTCCAAACAATATGACAAGAGTGGGTATAGTTTATAATGCTGTTAATTTTAACATGGCGGAATGCAACAAGCCGTAAAAAAAAAAAAAAAAAATCTTTGTGTAATTGGAATGCTATTCTTTAAACATACGCAATCACACAGCGTATGTAAATAGTACAAAAAATTGTAAATATCTTTTCCTATGTCCGTGGTATGTATAGCAGCCTAGAATTGCATCTGCATAACTGATGTAAATTTTTAGTGGTAATTTAAAGATTTTGGAGTTTATTGTTACAATACGTGAGAGCATGTGCTCAGTGCAACATCCACGAATGCATTTCCTCGCCAAACAAACTCAACACTACGAACTCTGCCATTTTGCGGAGATGTCGTAGAACAGCTGGCTTCAGCATCTAGCAGCTTCTTTCGATAAATCTAAACATTGAATACTGGTTAAAAAAAAAAAAAAAGACTTCCGAGACCACCCTCCTCGTTCCCACCAGAAAGGCAGCTTAGCACAGCGCGCGGCTCTGGACAGGACAGTGAGCTTCGCTTGCACTCGGGGCCCAGAAAGGAACGTGTAGAACACCTGGACACCTCGAGTTAAAAGGAATCTGGCATCCACACAGTGTTAAATTAATTTTTAAAATTTGTATTAATAATATTGAGTGCATTCTCAGAATACTGCTCCAAAGGAAGAAATTAATGAATGCGCCCAACCAATTCTGCTAATCATTTGCCTGGGTGTTCTGCAAGCTACTTCTGTTTTATCCATAAAACCCAAAAGTACCTCGGTAAAAGGCAGCCTTTTTGTACTTGTTCTTCAAGGGTTTGGAGCCATTTCGGCTTTTTAGCAACCGCTGTATCAACTGTTCACTGGCCCTCTTCGCTGCTTTACCACTCAGTGGGGGGAAGCGGCTGGAGGTTTGGCACCAGTGCACTTTCTGGCAATATTTGATCTAAAGGAAATCTCGTTGCTCTGAGTAAAGAACAAGTGGTGGCTCTTAGGAGGGTTTGTTTCAGGTACCGGTAATCCGTGGTTACCCCGTCCTGTGCAGAAAACGGGCCTTTGTGTGGAAGACGGTGTGTGCGCGTGTCGAGGCGTTGAGGCTTGCTTTTGACTTCGAAGCTTTGTATGTAAGCAAATGCTCCGTTGTGCTTTAAGTAACCAAAACATCTTTGAATTAGAAAGCTTTATTAAAATTAATGCAATGAGCATTCATTTACACAGCCTAGTGGAACAACGTTTAGAAGATCCGAGTACCTCTGCAGCTGTACTGTTCCGTGAGAGCTCCGTGCCAGTGGGTGTGCTACACGCAGGTGTATGCTGGCACAGAGGTGTGCCTGCTCTGTTTGCTGTGGGCTCCAGCGTCCGCAGTCCCTGGGTAGAGGTGCACGGCGGGCACAGCCTGCATTGTGCCTTGAAATGATTTGCTTCAGGCAGAAGCAGGTCGTTCCCTTTTGTGAAAGCTGAAGTGAAGAAACACAGGGGAAATGCCCATGCTGTGGTCGCACTGTTCTTGCCTACATCAGCTTCTGCTTTTTTTAGTTATTTGAAGAATACTTCGTTTAAAGAAAACGTGAAGTATGCTGGAAATCAGTTTCGGCAGTCTACAGAGGGTGTTCTGGCTGCGACAGCCGGGGCAGTGATTCGTGAATCTCTTGAATAAGTAACTCGGGTGGGGGGGGCAACTGTTCCTCTGTTTCTGAGCGAAATTCCTGGGACCTGCTGAGATCTGAACTGTGATCTTCGGGGGGTTCCTGGAGCCAGTCGGGTGGAGGCGGCAGATCTGGGGCTTCGGGGAAGGCGGCTGGGTGAGGACAGGAGTCGCGTGCACAGCTCGCTGCTTCTGGGGTGGGAGCTGGAGGTGCATCCGGGCTGGAACTGGGGAGCCTGGCTGCAGAGCAGTCTTCTGCTGGTGGAGGCAGTGGGCTGGCATCGTTACTGGTGGGGCTGTGGGATGGTTTCTCTGGTGCGGTGGGATCCTGCTGTGAGTTTGTGTCTGGTTTCAATTTCCAAGGCAACATAAATAAAACCGATGAACGTTTGGTAGACTGGTCAGAGTCCATAAAGACATCTGGTGTGTCTCCATCTGCAAATGGAGAACGACCTGCCCAGTTTGAATCAACGAGAACTGGCCTCTTGCAGCATTTCCACAGAAGAATTACAATGATAGCAGTTATCATACTAGTCAAAATGATGCCAATGATCAGCGCTGCTATCCAGCTGCCATCACTGGGTTCTGGGTGTGCTTTGGGGAACTGGGGTGGTGCGATAGTCAGTGCTCTTCCAGATTTGTGTAAACCGAGTCCGGCTGCTTGCGGCTGATATAGAGGATCCCTGTCTTCTGCTGGACTCCTGACACTGGTGTATATGTTTCTTTTATTCATGGAAACGTTTTGAGGTATTGCTGTAGAAAGTGATTTCCAGATTGCTCCATAGAAGAGAAACAGAATTACTTGGTTGCTGGCCATTTTCCTGCAGCCTCTTTAAATATGTCCTCTACTATAGCAGGAATTAAACAGAAGATATTAACTTGAAAACTGCATTTGTGGTATAGTCACACTTTACTGACACAAGACAGTTTTATGCTAATACTATGTCTGAATTTTGTCTGTTCGAGTTGCATAATCAGCAGGTTTGTCGCTGACTTTACAAACAGGCAGATTTTCAACATTATTGATCATTCTAATTAAATGACTTTGAAGAGAAGGTCTTGATTATTATTACTTTTTTTACCCTATCAGAAAAAGGTATCAGCAGAGAAGCCCTAACCGTGTTTCAGAATAACAGCATTTATCAGTCATGTAAATGGTTATGGACCTGGAAGAAAATGTGAAACACTCGCAGCAGAGTTGGCGAAAAGGATTGTCACAAGTAAAGAAAATGGTCTTGTTTTGATGAGTATCAGCCAAGACCGAAGTAAAGGGCTCTTTACAGTTCTTTTAAACTTTGATTTCCTGTCCTTGCCTCTCTTCAGCAGTTAGGGGTAGAGTGTAGTAATTTTTAAAAAGTTTCCAAATACTGATGCTGTAATGGAACGGCATTCTAATGTTAAACTGTTTTTAGAAAGAAATTCCTGCATGTGGAACAGTTTCTGCAATGATGGAGGTTGTGTTAATGTGCAGTTGTTGGCATGAAACAGATTTCTCCCCTACCCCCCTGTACTGGTTGGAGTTCAGGTCTCTGAATGTCTCCGTGTGAAACAAATCATAAAGCACATCCACTGCATAGTGGTTTTTATATCTGAAGTGACTTTCGCAATGTGAGCTGATTTATTAGTTACTATAATGGTCATCATGTGAAGCTGTTTCTGGGAAATTAATATGCATAAATCTTTATGGGTTTACAAATATGCAGAATTAAATTTCAGATGCGACTGTAAACACCTGTGTGTAGTAAATTAATGATACTTGATAACATTATGATCTAAGCTCTGTAAGGTTTATAACAGGTACAAATGATTCCATTTCATTTGCTTCTGCTCCACTCTTCAAAAGATAGCCAAATAATACTTAAATGTAGAGTTTGTGATAGTTCATAGTAACAGCATCAAACAACAGGGGTTTGAAACCCTCATAGTTCTGAGATACAGACATTCGACAAGAGCTTTGAATACAGCCTGAAATCAGGACATACACAGTGCTGTACACAGTGCAGTTCCCGTTCAAACCAAAAAATACAAATATTAAGCCTTTCCATCTTGAAGTTATTCTTACCTGCCCATTTATCTTCTGTCAAGCAAGCATCGTCTTACTTTTTTCTGTGAAGCCTTAGGGAGACAGGCTGTGTGCTGAAAGTCAAGCAGCTCAAAATGGCCTGTTTCATGTCGAAGGCGATTTCTGCAGCTGCGGAGGAAGTGTGCCAACGCTCGCAGCAGGAAGCGTCGAGGGGCGAGATCACCGAGAGCCTTATCGCGGAGCTTGCAGCAAACTTTTCAGCTCTGTTGTTGTTGTAAAAACTCAACTATTTAAATGTTTGTGGCTTTTGTCTGGTGTGCGCATACTATGTAAAAATTCATAAATACTCGTTTTCCTGTCTTTGTTGCAAATAGTTACGGTCACTTCTGTGCGAGTCGAAAAATATGCAAGTTTGGGTGGGATTTGGATCTCACTGATTTGATTTCAGTGGTGGGTTTGGTGCGCTGGCATGACTATTAGTGGAAAAATCAACCTTAGGTTCATTACAGTGAGTCAGAAAAAGCTGTCTGATCACAGGATGCTGGCTCGCTTACGCGTCTGCATTTGTGTAGTTGCATTAAAAGGCAGATAACTACGGATTTCGCCCTTCTCCTGCCTCCTACTCTCCATCTTACTTTTCTGTCTGGACGACGTCGGTACCCGCTGCCATCACGCATGGGGGGCTGTGCTCTCTGAACAGCGGTTTCCCCACTGTCTCTGTCCATACCATTTAGTGTCACCCAAACCACTTTCCTTTGTCTCCTTGAGCGTTTTTGCCTAGAAAGGCTGCCTGACAAAAAGAAACCTGCACAAATATGTTCTTGCGGCATTTTGCAAGCGTATTCTGCTAGTGCCAAAGAACTACTGCCAGATTCTTCTGCAGCTTCTTCATCTCCTTCTGCTTTTCCTGTTGTGCCTGTCTTCTGATTGCACTAGTTCTCGTTTTCAGACTCTCCCTACCCCTGCAGTAAACACAAATCCTGATCCCACACTCGCATTATAACTCAGTTTCTTGTCTGATTTCTTCATCTCATCCACATTCTTTTCAACCCTCAGAGTCTCCACCTCTCCACCTCTTTTGCCACAGTTCCCACCTCGTTGACAGTTCTTTTTCCTTCCTGTTTTTCCTTCCACTGATAATGATCATGATTCTTTCCTTTTTTTGCCTGCTTTTTTTCATGACACGGTGACTGGTTTACCTCTTTAATTTGCTGCCTCCTGGCAACTTGCTGTATTCCTGTACAGAGGCTGTCTACCCCATACAAATTCGTTCTCCTGGTTTAGTTCTGTTGCCTCCATAGCTGTGAGCAGTTTTACACCAGGTTAGATTCACACGTTTGCTAGCTCAGATTCTTTTTTTAGTACTTGCACAGCCTCTGCTGTTGCCTCGTGCTCATATGGTCATTCTGGGGAGGCAGAAGGTAACTGCAATGCAGCATCCCCCAACCCTGCCCTTCAGCTCCCTTACTGTCACCAGTGTGAGATGCTGTCAGCTCATCTCCTCTCACTGCTGGGTTGTCATCACCAATCTGTCACAGTTTGCCCTTATTCTTCTGGCCTTTCTCATCATGTTTTAAAAATGTCTGACATAATCCCCTGTCCTCACATTCTACTGGTGTGTTGTGTTGTGCCTCCTCCCTTGAGCTCTAAGGTCTGAATCTGTGGTTTATGGCAGATTCATTGGAATTTGCCTGGTAGATGGTTTTATTTTCTTCTCCATCTCCAATGAACTTGTGTTCTAATGACTCCCAGTTCTGGGCCAAGCTTGCAAACTCCTTCGAACTTCAGCTTCCTTACTACACAAACCCACTTGACACAGGCAGCTGCATTTTTTTGAGATCTTGCGCTCTCTTGGCTTCCATGGTACTGTTGTCTTGTTTCTCTGTTGCTTCTTACGTGCCCTTTCAGAGAAGTTTATGGGTGATGTAATGGAGGGTGAACTGGGGATTCAGTCTTAGGTCCTGATTCTTTCAAACTCATAGAGCCATCTCTTGTGTCAAAAACGTTTATTGCCGACGCGCAGGGTGTTCAGAGCTTTGTCCAGCGCTTGTAACCCTGGTGCAACAGATTGGCTTTAGCGCAAGAAGTAGCCTGGGAAAAGCTTCACATCTTTCCTTCAAAGAACAAAGCTCTGCTGCAGTGAGACCAAACATAGACAGCTCCCCAGAAATAGGGGAAAAATCAGGTCTCTATGAGAATAAAGAAACTAAAAGTTGTGTTGGTTTTGAAGACATTTTTGGCATGTTCTAATTGGTTGTGTTGGGACAAAGTGGAGTGTGTTTCCGTGATGCAAGAAAGCACTGCTAGTCCTCACAGAAAAGCTTCACTGACTTTCAGCAGATGTTATAGGAATACAATATTCTAAAACGCCTTGTGTAATATTTTTTGTGATATTTTGGATTAGAGAAATAGTATCACGTAAGTCTAGTTATTTAAAAACTTATGTTGCTAGTTTATTGGAGATAACAAATTGAAACAGTTGTCATGTCCTAACATATAATACAAACTTCATATATTCATACACAGAGTCAAAACACAATAAATATAATTCAAATGTCAATCTGGTTCAGAGGCGATTAAGCTGGTTTAAAAAGTTTTTGATAGAAAAACTTGAAAGAGCATTTTGAGAGGGACTGGTTCCTGATTCATTAATTGCATCAAAATTGTGACTCAGTTATGATTTTCTTAAAAAAACAACTTGGTTCTACCTGTGTAGCACCTTATGGTATGGTTTATTTATTAGGCTAACCGTCCTTTCCTTCGGTTCCCCTAATGGTCTTTGAGAATGGGCAGGCTTCTGTCCTTTTGTTGTTCAGCTCCTATCACCGTGATTTGTGGTCAAAGGAGTAAAACCACTCTTGACACTATTTATAGAAAGCTATTTAACACCATCTTACTCCCTTCTAGATCTACAAGTTGCTACAGCATTCCCACTGTCAGAAAAGGAAAACTAAGATCTGAATTTAGCTTTCCTGTGTTAGAATTCATGTTATTGCTTGAAAGCTAAGCTTTTGCCATATATTAATGACGTAAAAAAGGCAGAAGATGAGTTTTGTATGAATTAAATCTCAACTACAAAATTGGTTAAAATGGGTTTGTGTAACTTTGGACCTTTGTTTTCCTGTTCATTATCTGTTTCTTTTGTGAGTTTCTCAGTAGCTTCGTCTTCAGTTTTGCTTTGGATCACAGCATCTCTCCCCGATATGAAATCTTGCATTACCAAGTTGGTTCCAGTTGTCTCCTTGGGCATCCGCTGCCATGTTCCTGCTGCAGTTGGCCATAAACTGTTGGTTGCCAGGATATGGCCGTTGCTCCTGGGCCTACGTTTTCCTTGCTTAGTTTTTTTGAGATATGACATTTTGTTTGCTATTACCACTGTCAACAGAAGTAAGAAGATGCAGATAAGCACAAGTACTGCTATGACAATGAAGCAAATCAATATAAGAGACTTATTGTCTTCACATGTTTCTTTTGTCATCGTATTCTTGGGTTTGCTGGTATTCCTAGATTCTCCACTGGCAGAAACAGCACTTCTGGCAGGGGAAGATGTTGAATTTTGGCCCCTTGTTGAAGATAAGGATTGCAGGGTAGCTGTCTGCATTTCAAAAGTAGATGTTTTGCTGCTGAAATTGGTGCTCAGAGGAGAATTTGTGTTGACTTCTGTTATGTTCCTGCTTCCACTTAGGTTTTGGCTGATAGGACTCCAGGTTTGGTTTATAACCCTAGGATAGCCGGTATGGTTTGCACTTGTTTGCAAACACAAAGAAAAGATTATCCCGACAGGGAAGGCGAAGTGTGGTTTACTATGTCTCTTTGTCTTCATCTTCCTATTTAGTCACCTGCAAAAATACAAATCACGGTATTAGTTTAGCGAATGCTAGTTCTTAGAGGTTTGAATTGGACTTCTTGGGCAATAGTAGGCAGCAGCCTTTTTGATGAAGAATATGCAACTTGACCTCATTTTTAGTGGATGTAGGGGGAAGAGTTCAAGTACTTGGAATTCTGAAATAATAGGTTGTCTCGAGCTTCTGACAGTTTGAGGTTATAGAAAATATGTGCAGATTATAAAAGAACATGGAGCAAAGAGAGAAAGAAAAGTGTTTCCTACTAACGACTCACTGGTGTAGAAGCAGACTCTGTGGTAGTTCCTCCTCTTTAAAGCTGGCCATACTACAACTTCAAGTTCATCACTTCTGCTTTTACACAGTGAAAGCAGAAACCCATGTCAAGTTTACGAATTACTGCTTCTGACTTTCCTGCGTGGCCCTGATTGTGGGAGATGCAACCCTGCTTGTAGAGATGGTCGAGTGAAAAGCTTTAATCAAAAATGTTCCTGTAAGTGACAGCTGTAACTTATTTTAATTGTTTGTATTTCTTAGCACAGCTGTCTGGAGTATTTCATAAATGCCTAGGAGAATCTTTGTTTGCTAATTTTTCTGTTTTATTGTACAGAAGGCTGTTTATCACAAATGTACTTCTCAAAATTTTTCTCACAAACGTGCTACAGATTGTGGCATTTTCTTTAAAACGCCCGAGATCGTTTTGCAAATGAATTACCATTCGTATGTTCTGTTTCACATTTGTGTAGTATTCAAATTTGCACCTGCTGAATTTGTCCGGAGGGCAGGAGACTGATCTTTAGGTCAGTCTGATCCAGAGACAATAACCTCAAAATCACAGCGACAGATCAGACGAGTCATGGACTGCTTCACTGCTGCGGCTTCGTCTGGTTTGCACGTGTGAGACACTTACTGTCCCCTCCAGTGTCTCTCTGTCATCTGTCTCTATTAACAGAACAAACTGTTTCCTTTGGGTGCTACAGACTACGTGTAGTTCAAATGTAAATACTGCTGTAGAGAATGACCAAAAGTAACGCGGCTATTTTTATAAATACAGTTGTTCTTGAAGCTACTGGTTTAAAGGTAACAAAGCATAGCTCTATGTTTGCAAGGTGAGGTAATCTGGAAATGCTCCAGGCAATGTTTACTTTGATCATAGCCAAAAGTTAGCATGCCTACTGAAGAACTTACTGTTGTCACTCCCAAAAATCAGAGGGGTGAACTTGCCTCTCTTGCGACATCCCGACGCAGCCCTTCCGTTGGCCAAGTGCTCCAGGACCAGGAGAGAAGCTGGGGCCCGGTGTGTCCCCGGGGAGCGTGCCGGAGGAGCCACGCAAGATATGCCTGTCTTTCACTCTGCTGTTCACCCGTAACAGAACATTGGACCCCATTCTGAGATGGATCCTTATTGCTAAGCTGGAACTAGAAACCATCTTATGGCTCAGATAGAATTTTTATCTTGTATGGTAAAGGTTGCCTGGAGGATGCCTTGTAGCATACTTGAAAAAGGAAAAGAGCAAAACAAGCAAAGCCTTTTTTTTTTTTTTTTTTTTTTT
>Ga0065711_1026554_pt1 | contig 65931 bp, 41 predicted proteins | sample Hoacrofraction12_FD_59098 | JGI IMG/M metagenome (GOLD analysis project Ga0065711, IMG submission 59098) | Hoatzin crop microbial communities from Cojedes, Venezuela - Epithelial fraction 12 v2 (version 2) | ecosystem: Host-associated > Birds > Digestive system > Esophagus > Crop | place... | reverse complement strand
CCACCCTTCAGATATTTATAAGCATTTATAAGGTCCCCTCGCAGCCTTCTCTTCTTCAGGCTGAACAAGCCCAGCTCCCTCAGCCTTTCCTCGTAGGAGAGATCCTCCAGCATCCTAATTACTTTCGTAGCCCTCCACTGGACTCTCTCCAGTAGTTCCTCATCTTTCTTGAAGTGGGGAGCCCAGAACTGGACACAGTACTCCAGATGGGGCCTCACTAGGGCAGAGTAAAGGGGAAGAAGAACCTCCCTCGACCTTCTGGCCACACTCCTCTTAATGCACCCCAGGATTCCATTGGCCTTCTTGGCAGCCAGGGCACACTCCTGTCCTCCCGCACAGCGGTGGGACTACAACATTCGCTGTAACCCTGGAGCCTGCATGAGAAGCCCTGGGGCAGCAGAGGGTCCCTGGGGGCTCCCACGAGGACCACAGGAACCTTTTCTAGGGATGAGATGGGGGCCACTCCACCACCCTGACCCCCACCCCTGCACCCTGACCCCACCGCTCAGCTGCGATGGGTGACATCCACCCGAGCAGCCGGCAGATGATGGGCACGGCGGCTCAGCCACGGATGACGTTAGTTGTGCAAGGGTTGTGTTGCACCTCCCTCTCCTCCAGCCAGCCGCAGGGCTGCTCCAGCTCAGCTCTTCAGCTTGGCCGTGAAAGGCTCACGCCGTAACGAATAACGCTGCCTTGCAATTATGCACTTTGCGGGCCTCTGATGAAAGTACTTTAGAAACATTATACATTCATCTGTAAGTAAAATAGAACCTAGTGGAGTGATATTTTGCTCTTTTCTTCCCTGGGTAAATTCCACATCATTTATTACATTATGTTTGTACATATTTCCCCAGTATATTCTTTCCTTGAAAAATTCATATTTAAAATGCCATATAAATAAAGTAACTCCTCCAAATATTTGTAGAGGGATTAAACGTGGCGCACGGCATTATTAAAGCATCAAATCTATTAGTGGTGTAGACAGCCTGAACAAATTACATCACATAAATTTCAAGGGCTTGTTCGGATTTAATGGCCGATAAAAGAGCAAAGCCACCCTAAAACCGAGAAAGAAAACTCGGCCACAAGCTCATCCTGTCCAGGGGAGGAGGTTTTGCAAACGGAATTCAGCCCTTTTTGTGCCGTCCCAGTGCTGGTACGGGTGTCACCGGCAACCCATCCCGCACCACCGTGCTGGGGCAGCGGGTTTGCTCTTCCCTTTAATCCCTCCCTGTTAAATTTGACCCTCTGAACTGTAGGGATCGAGACCCCGTGCTTTCATGGCTGCCTGTCAGCCTGCTCTGGGCAGGGGTCCTCCTCTGGGGGGACACCAGGTTGCTGAGAAACCCCTCTGAGGCGAGACCCCCCCCCAGTCTTATCTCACCCAACACATACATTTCAGTTGGGTGTCATGCCCATCCTGCCACAGCCAGGCTAGTCATGCCACAGAAAAATATAAAACGGCACTTGAAAGAAAATTTCTGGAGCAACATTTTGGGATTTCCCAGAATGGTTTGTTTTCATTTCAAGTTATTTTGATGCCAGCTTCACTTAGCCTCTGCCCAGGGCTAGTGCCTGCCCTGCATCGGCAATGCTGTGGGTTGGTGTTCCTCAGCAAACTACTGCCAAGGTCTCAGTTCCATGGAAGGAGTTTCACCCTTCCTTTGGGGAAGAAAAATCAATTTCTTCCAAATGAAAGTGGCTTTTGGGGTGCTCTCCCCTTTCTCCCCTAATGAAAAAAGTCAATCCCAGAAATGGGCTTTTTGGCTCCTTGGTGCAGAGAGACCTGGGCTGCTGTGACTCTTGTCCCCTGCCCCAGCCGAGGCATCCCCGGTCTGGCTGGACCATGGCGCAGAATGTCAAAGTCCCCGGAGAAGGGGACATGGGGATATGGGGACGTGCCACCCGGCCGGCAGCGCTCCAGCGCCAACCCTGCCCTCACCCACCCTCCCAGCACCTCCACACGCTGCCTTACCATGTCCGTCAGCACGTGGGGAGACCCGACGAAGACTGAGATGACCTGTAAGAAAAGCAAAAATAAAAGCCTGCTTTCCCCCGGCAGTTAAAGGGCTTTTCCGATGCCCGATGGCATTATGCAAAACATAAAATAAAAATAAAATAAAAATGTCCAATACCTTGTTCTTCTCAAAATGAACCACGTCGCTGGCACAGGGGACTCTGCCTTTATCCCAGTTGGAGGCAGTTTCAAAATTGGTGTTGGGGATCCACTGTTTGTACACGGCGGCAGCAGCAGCTGGAGAAGCAGGGAAACCAGTGTAACCCAGTCTGTGGGAGGCACTGGGAGCCCTCTCCCGGATGCACTATGGGATGGCTTGGCCTCTTCAGGCCAGATTTGGGGATTTTCCACGCAAGAGCAGCCCCTGCATGTTCCCAGTTGAGCAGTCACAGCCCTCCTCTGCACAGGGGGTGTTTTTGGCTGGGTGATGGTTTTTACTTGCCCAGGTAGGGAGAGGAGTAAGGGACAAATACTTGGCAGGCAGAGAGCAGGCAGGGAAGTCCTGCAGGCAGCAAGCAAGAATAACATAGACCTGGTATCTAAGCATTCATTGTGGTGGGTTTTGTTGCCACTCAGACTAATCAAATGTGCAGACACCCCTTGACTTTGGTGTTTCCGGTAGGTGTGGAGCAGGGTCACAGAGCCAGCAGGACCACCAGGACACGGCGAGAGGAGAAAGGGCATTTCCTAAGGGACATGTAGCACCAAAGATGGGCTGGTTTCAGGTGTCTGGGTCTGGAGGGTGAGGGTTCAACGGTGTCCTGCAGCCTGAGGTACCAGCAGGCTGCTAAATAGAGGTCTTCCCCATGGGGCTTGCCGGGATGGCGGCGGTCCTGCCCACGGGTCCCCGCAGCGATGAGCCCCTGGCCGAGGCCGGGCCGTGGCAGAGGTGGGTTTCCACTCCGAACTGCTCAGTTTGCACGAGCATGGCGGAGTCGCACGCTTCCCAGCCCGACAGTGCCCAGGCTCGGCTGGGAGATGCACGTTCAGCTGAAGATGAATCTCCAGCAGCCTGAGTTAAATGGCTTCGGGCAAGTGAGTTATGAGACAGGGAAGAGGAAAGGAAAAAAAATAAAGAAACCTTTGCTCTTTATACAGATCATATTTTCTTTAGGGAAAAAAAACCCACAAAACTACAAAATAGATGGAAATCCGGTGGTGGATGGGAGCTGGCCTCGGAGGCGATGGAGGGGGCAGGAGGGGCCATGGGAGGACCCCCATGCTGGGCTGGGAGGGGGCTCTGAATGAGTCCGGCCGATGGAGGGAGGTGCGCTGCGGAAAGCCTGGGCCCTGCTAATCCGAGTGACGGGAGCGATGTGGCCGGTCGTGCTCCGCAGGCTCTGCGGAGGCTTTAGCAGCACGCAGTGATGGCCCTGGAGCGCAATTTGTGCCGTCTGACACTGCCAGGGGCTCTGCTGAGACCATTTGCTGTACATAGCTACATCTGGGAAAAGATGAAAATGATGTATTTTTAACCTGAATGAAAGTCCTAACATAGGAACAGGGGTGGGAGCCTGTGTGGGAGCAGAGGGGCCCCCCAGAACTGCGCTGGGCTAAAGCCATGGCTTTCAGCTGCCCTTAGGCAGAGCAAACACCTCCCCTGCCCTGTATCCATTTTAAAACCCACTGAGATGGAAAAGGACTGTACGGTGATGAGAATTGGACCCAGGCAGCTACTCGTGATGTTCTTGGCACAAACACCTTGCTAATTTGGAGTAAATAAGAGCTGAAGAAAGGAAAAAGCCCCCAGATGGTAATTGCAAGTTGTTCTATCCCTGCTATGGTTGACCTGCGTCCCTGCTGTCCCAGGAAGCTGGAGGACGGAGATGTCAAAGCCCCAGCAGAAAGGCTCAGCTGGCCCCCCTGCCTCACGCTCCCACGGCTGCGCGGTGCCGCGTCAAGTGAGCTCGTGCCACACCGCGCGGCAGCGATGGCTCTGCGTGCCCACCCGGCTGGGCCCGCGGCATTGCCTCTGCCCGGGGGCTCGGGGGCCCTTTTCCCCCACGCAGCTGCGCCGGTGCATTCCTGCACCCTCCACGGCCTGTGGAAACACCAGCGCGCTATTTCATCAGCCTTGTCTCCGGGGAAGTGCAGTCCTTGAACATCGAAGCGCCATGCATATTCAGCAGAGACCACGTCCTGCGGTGCAGAGCTGCTGGCTTCAAGCACGAGCAGGAGCAGCCCAGCCGCAGAGGTGCAGAGGGCACCATGCACTAATCCCCAGCCCCCTGGCTCCTCGCTGCCCAGTTGGAAATGCCTCTTCCCATCTGCGTTGTTACAGATCTGCCTGAAGCGACGGAGCCTCCAGCTCTGCTCCGAAACAGGGCTCTGCCGTACACCTAAACGGGGAAGCCGTCCAGCGGCCAGCCCTGCTCGCCATGGCGGTCGGGCCCTGGGCATACTCACCAAGGAGCTGCAGGATGCCGAGGAGGAGGAACATGCGCTTCATCGCGCAGCAGGCTGCCAGCCCTCGCCTCCACGGCCCCTGCCCGGTCGGACCTTGGACCCTCCATGGCAGCACGTGATGGGCTCAGCCCAGAGGAGGCTGCAGGGAGGAGGGAGTAAACCAGTATAGGAGGCAGCTTTACCCCAGCACGAACCAGAACTTTGCCCAGTTCCAGCAGCTGGTTTGTTCTCAGCTCCTTTCCCAAGCTCCCCACTTCCTTGGCTTCCATGAGGAGCCTGGGAGAGCCGCTGAGGAGCGAGGTGGGGAGGGGAGAGAGTGGTGGTCCTCACAGCTCGGCTCACCGGCCCTCACCACCCATCTGGGTCCCGCTAAAGGGCAGCGAGCACAAACGCGCCGTGCGCACGTCCCACTCCGCTCCCCCCTGCAGAAGGCCCGCTACCTTGCAATTACTAATAATGATCTCCATGCATTTTCAATTAGCTCCCTTGAAAGAGAGCAGCTCCCGGCCATGACTTGTAATTGTACTTTGGCCACCAGCTGATGTGCCCAGTGTGCGCTGCAGCAGCGCCGGCACAGCCCCACACCGCTCTTTTTGAGGCTGCCAGGGGTTGAAGTGGGCAGCTGGCAGCGGCACCAGCGCATGTGGCTGCAGGAGGAGGAGGAGAAGGAGGAAGGACCCCACTATCCCTGTCCTCTGCCCCAGTGTGGAGCGATGCTACATGCAGGTCCGGGACTTCATCTTTACAAGGGCGTGTTAAGAGCAGAAAAGGATGGGAGGAGAGCAATGAGCTCCTGGGAAGGGGACAGCATGAGGATGGGGACAGAGGCCCATGCCATGGGGAGAGCTGGGGGGCTCAGCACCCCTCTGGCAGGGACCCTTTGGCTGATGCTGGTACAAGCAGGGCAAGGGCAGAAGATGTGTGAAAGTAGGGTATACAGCAGCCCAAGAGGAGACTGGAGAAGGGCTTGGAAGCGACATCAGTGGAGGGGTCACAAAGCACGAGAAGCTCTGACCTGCCACCAGTGAGGATTTAGGACCACAGGAGTGGGAACAGGCCATCCCCCTCGCACCCTTCATCCTTCCACTGCTTCCCAGCTTCCAACTGGATAGACCAGGGCCAGGGGAGTGGGGACCAGGGACCCATCACTCTTTGGAAATCTTCTCCCTTTCTCCCAAAACCTTCACCCACTTAGTGCCATCTCCCACCTCTGCTGCAAGCGCAGGAGAAGAGCAGCAGGGTTCCTGCCCTCAGGCTGCCACAGCGCAGCCCCAGGCAAGGCACCGTGCCCTGCGAAGGAAGATGGAGGTGCCCCTGCCTGGACCTCTGTCCCCACCGGTGCCGTGAGCATGGCTCATGAATTGGCAAGAGAAAGAGCTCCTGAGCAGCAGCTCTCAGCCTGGGCATCAGCCAAAACACAGTCAGCACTTCTCTGCGCAGGGAGCTGGATGCTGAGAGACGTCCTCGAGGTGGAAGGCTCCCGTGCTCTCATTACCACTCACAAATCTCTCCCGGGGGACTCTCAGGGTGAATGCTGGCTGCAGTAAAATCTTCTCTATTTAAATAGAGGGGGGGAAAAAATATAAATCATGTATACTCAGCTGTGACAGCTAGGAGGAAGGACTGCAGTCTGCCAAGGGCAGGGTGCACGCGTGTCCGCAGCCTCAGCATCCCTCAGCACGGCAGGGGTGGGAGGGAGGGGAGAAATTGCTCACGGGATCCTGTACAGCGAGACACGCCATGGCCCCTGAAAGCCTGAAACCCTGTCCTCAAGTCCTTATTTTTTCACTTTTGTACCTTGCAGCCGCTGCCTTGGGGCGCTGCTTGGCAGCTCTGATCCCACCAAAGCTGATGCTTGTTTGATTTTAAGCGGGCCAGGATTCGTCTGAGCAGCAGGCAGAGGTCTAAACCCCCCAGTGTGCCCTGCATTCACCAAAGGGCCTGTGAAGTCCCGCCCGCGGAGGGACAGTCCCCGCTCCCGCCGCTCTAGCGTTAGGGTAGGACAGGGCAGGGCAGCTACAGCAACCCCAGCAAAACCCCGTTACTGGGACCAGCTGCTCACAGCAGCGTTACTGCTGGGAGCCAGGGGACGGAACAAGCCGGTCCTGGCTGTGGGTGCCTCCCTGGGGCCGGAGCACGCTCCTCTCTGACCCAGCTTTAGGTGCTGTGACAGCCCCAAGATGCTGCTGCATCCCGAGACGGGGCAGGCTCAAGGGAAGGCTGCCGAGGAGCGAGGCTTGGAGCAGGCAGTCACAGGGAGAGGGAAACGAAGGCGAAAGGAGGCAGAAGTCAGTCCCCACAAACGAAAGCAGCTGCCCTAGCACAGAGATGAGCACGCCTCACCCCCTGCCACCAGCCCACCCCTCTGCTCTCCGGGGAGCCCCTGGGGAGGGCGAGCGCATCGCCGCTGCAGGGGGGGAAGCAGTGCGCAGCGGGCGCTTGACCTTCCCAGCACCGAGTGATAAACTGGCATCAAAGCCACAAACTTAGCAACAAGCCAGCAAAGCCACCTCCAAAACCCCATCAGGGACAGCCACCATCCTCCTGAATTTCCCTGTCGTGCAGCTGCAGCTCTTCTTGCCCCTTGAAACAGTCGTAGCCTGCAACACCAGGGTCTGCTCCAGCACGAGTCCTCAGCCCCAGCACTCTGCAGCTGGAAAGGGAGCCCAGTGCTGGGCATGAAGTCGCGACGGCTGTGAGCATCAGTCCTGGAGGTGAGGATTCACGCACAGTCCGTGCAGCTCTCTGAACAGTCACGCTGCAACAGCACCGACCCCAGAAAGCCGTTACACACATAGAAAGTCATTAAGCACACGGAAAAATTGTTCTGCAACAGCTGTATTGGGCCCTGTGGCCTCAAACAGAGGGGAGAGGGCAGAGCCATGCCGCAGCCAGCTGGCTCCAGCCCCTCCGGTGTCGAAGATGCCCCTGCAGGAGAACATGGCTGCTCCTGGGACACGCTGACAGGCCGGGCTGTACCCAGGCTCACATTATTTACTGGTCTCCTTGGCATGGTGTGTCATTGCTTCGGGTTTGGACATGAAGCTAATCCTGAATAACTGGGGAGAAGTATCCTGCCAGGTGACAGCCCTTCCAGCTGCTGTACCTCGCGCCTGTCCCCAGAGCAGGCAGCCCCTAGCAGCAACCCAGTGGGGCAGAGTAAGACCCCACGTGGAATTTCCTTTTATTTAAGAAAACATTAAAGTCTCGGGTGCAGCAGTGCAATCTGTATTGCCAGGACCAGTGCCCAGTGGAAGAGGAGCTGTGTGTCCACCTGGGAGAGACATGGCACCATGTTGGGGCCAGTCAGGAGGTGAAGCTGAATATTCAGTAAACCCTGGGAGACAAACCCTCTTTGGGACTCTGCACCATTTCAGAAAGAGGAATTTGCCTGGTACTTTCAGGCCTCCAGCAGCCGCACGGTCACCTTCCCTGAGCAGCAGCAAGGCAGGAGAAGTCACCAGAGGGGATCACGTTTGATCTCGGAGCTATCTGAAAGCTGTGCCCTGACCCGCTTCTTAACTCATGATCCAGAGCAGGAGAACAAGGGCTTCCTGCTGGGGATGGATGCAAGAAGCAGCTGTGGAGCTACAGCAGTGTGGATGTGGGGATCTGAGCAACCAGCCCTGTCTCTCATGTCCTGAGCCCGTACCCTGCCAGACACTTCAACCAGCCCACTTCACCCAGCCCCTGTGCTCAGGTGAGACTTCTTTGTATCTTCGGAGGGCTGAGAGCCGCTTACCAGCCTCAACTGCCTGCCCTGGGACGCCTGCCAGAGGGGCGAGGGCTGACGGCGCAGGGCTTGCTGAGACAGATGCCACTCCTACCAGCCAGGGCTGATCCAAACCAGCTCCTCTGCGGGAGCTTCTGTTGGCACAAAGCAGCCACCAAGTGTCCATAGCAATGACTGCAAACAATTCCTGCCTCTAATCAGCGCAGGGATGCTGCCGAAACACAAGTTTCCACCCTCTGCAACCAGCATTGCAAGCTGCGGCCAGACATCGCTTAACCCAGTTTGGAGCCTGGGGTGTGGAATTCAGGCTCCAGGGTCCCTTCCGTGTTTGCCAGCCTGGCTGGTGGGAATTTGGCCCCCCCGTCACCTCCCGGGGGCTGTACCCTTGCCCACAAGACACACATGAGCATGCACAGGTGCAACATTCACCAATGCCAGAGGCAGCTCCAGTGGCCACCCCTTAGAAGCGAAGAGCTGCATGGGCTCACTTTCCTCGCCGAGGAAGACACTCAGGTTGTCACCTCTTTTGGCCGAACGAGGACAAGCCACGCACATTACTTGATGGTGACAGCCTCCAGGGCTCACAGAATCACAGAATGGTAGGGGTTGGAAGGGACCTCTGTGGGTCATCTAGTCCAACACCCCTGCCAAAGCAGGGTCACCTGCAGCAGGCTGCAGAGGACCTTGTCCAGGCGGGTCTTGAATATCTCCGGAGAAGGAGACTCCACAACCTCCCTGGGCAGCCCTGGCTCCGTCACCCTCAGAGGTAAGAAGTTCTTCCTCATCTTCAGACAGAACTTCTTATGCTTCAGTTTGTGCCCGTTGCCCCTTGTCCTGTCACTGGGCACCACTGAAAAGAGTCTGGCCCCATCTTCCTGACACCCACCCTTGAGATATTTATAAGCATTTATAAGGTCCCCTCGCGCCTTCTCTTCTTCAGGCTGAACAAGCCCAGCTCCCTCAGCCTTTCCTCATAGGAGAGATGCTCCAGTCCCCTCATCAGCCTCGTAGCCCTCCGCTGGACTTTCTCCAGTAGCTCCTCCTCTTTCTTGAACTGGGGAGCCCAGACAGAGTACTCCAGATGGGGCCTCACTAGGGCAGAGTAGAGGGGAAGGAGAACCTCCCTCGTCCTGCTGGCCACACTCCTCTTAATGCACCCCAGCATCCCATTGGCCTTCTTGGCAGCCAGGGCACACTGCTGGCTCATAGTCAACCTGTCATCCACCAGCACTCCCAGGTCCCTCTCCACAGAGCTGCTCTGCAGCAGGTCTGCCCCAAGCCTGTACTGGTGCATGGGGTTGTTCTTCCCCAGGTGCAGGACCCTGGCTCAACCCAGGCGTGCCGGAAGGAACGGCACAACTGACTCACGGAAAAGCGGCTTTGGGGAATTACGGGGGAAATCACCTCTTTTGACACTTGCTTTCATCACCAGGTACTTCCCCTTCCTCAAACAATTCCAGGACTTGGCCACACCGAAGCAGACTACCCTGGAGAGCAGGAGATAGGTCCACTTGTAGGACTAAGATGTCAGAGGTTTTGAAAATGCTTCTCCTTACCAGACAGCAAGAAAAGCCAAGTCTTGAAACACTGGAAAACCTCCAAAAAATGTAAACAATCCCCCTCCTATTCTTGCAAGAGACGGCCCCAGCAGCAGGTGCAGGCTGGGGCAACATATGTGTCTGCAGCCCACCCTCTGTGACCAGGAGAGCTCCTCACCCTGCTCTCGCTGAGCTGGCCCTCTGCTCCTGCCACCCTCAATAACCTATCACCCGCCGGGGCAAAGCTGCTGGCTGCCTTCTGCGATCTGTCATGAAGACGAAACCTTCCAAAAAGACTCATTCTTGCCAGGAACGGTATCGCGTATCATTGCAATTACGAGTCATTGCTGGGGGAGGAGGAGCAGGGAGGTGAGGAGAGAATCGGTGTTTGCCTTGGTGTTTAGAGCAATTTATTTCCTCTCCACCTTTCCTGCTGCGCTCTAATAACACCAGTGTCACATCTGAGCAGCACCAAGCAAAAAAATTTGGGAGGAGGAGGAGCTCTGGGGATTGCAAAGGCTGCTCTTCCTCGAGAGGGCTCTGCTCGGAGTTAACCCGCTTCATTAGGGAGACAAGGAACTTCAGCATCGTTTCAGGTGCCACAGCGAGATGTGAAGAGCTTTCGGCAGCGCAGCCCTGAGTGCCGGCCGCGGGAGGACAAGTGGAAAGCATGATGAGCAGGGCAGGGGATGGCAGAGCACCCAGCGAGCCACTTCCCAGCACCTGCTCTCAGCAGCAGCAGGGAACATCCACCTCCGCACCCCCTGCCCCCCTCAGCCGCCCTTCCCTGTGCCTGTGCCCACCTTCCTGTGGTTGCATGGTGGCTGGTGTCCCCACTTTATCAGGAGAAGGCACTCCGCCACCCAGCACTGCCCGAGGACCTGCTGCAAACGCCGGTAGCGGCTGCCCAGGCCGTCGTCACATTTGGGTGCCGGCAGCGTGGTGCTGGCTTCTGCTGAGACACCGTGGCCTTGCCTCCGAGCAGAGCTGGACACAGCGATACCCCTGCAGTGACGTGAAAGGGGGGAAAGGGGAATTTCAGTGAGAAAGAGGTGGGAGGGAAGCAGACACAGAAGGACAGACAGATGAGCGCAGTGCCCGGCAGAAGGGACGCCCTTCGTACGTCGCCACTGGGGACCAGGGTTTTCATCACCAGGTGGAACCCGAAATGCGGTAGAAATATTATTGCTTCAGTCATTTCAAAAGAGCGTGCTGCTGCTACAGATTGCACTGTGTTCTGTGATTTCAAACACACACCTGAAAGCATTTCTGAGCTGAGAAGAGTCACCAAAGACACTGGAGAAGAAAAAACCCAAATCTCCGCTTTCAGACATTCAAGCCCCATCACTCTCTCTCCCTCCCTGCACCTCTTCGGGAAAGTGGTATACCGCAAATGCACAAAAAAAGCTATTTCAATTATTTCTACTCTATTTGCACGAGGACTCTTGACACCACCACCACCACCACCTAGTTTATTCTAGCAGAGTTATCGTGTGGAAAACAGCACTCTGATAAAAGTTATTTCAAGTTTCCGGTGAAGAGGAAGGGAAATGCCACAGTGAAGGTCCACCAGGTGCATAAGCACAAAGCACTGAACAGCCGGCGTGCAGCGCTTCAGAGAGGACAAAGGATGCACCCTGGCCATCTGCAAGTCAACAGCAGTCACTCACATTCAACACACCAGGTTTTTTTTAAAAAATATGATTTCCTACTTAGATTTATTTTTCCTTTAATAACACAGTTTAGCATTTCAGAGTTTGGCATTCTACACTCTTACACACTGTCCTTGTTTATTAGCATTTAAACACAAAAAGACATAGCAAGACCTCCAAACACAAATAAATACAAAAACACAATATACAATAAACTGAAATACAACATATAATAATGCTATTGGGAAATTAAGACATGTTGCTAATTCCTTTTTTTTTTATTATTATTTTAACAACATGGTTATTGCTGAGCAATAAATTATACATTTTAAAGTTGTTTTTTCCCCCTAAAAGAAAAGGACGAGAACCACTGGTTACCAGATCACTTGCACTGTATCCTTACAGCTATTGATAATTAAGACAGGCAGAATATACACAATCAAATGAGGTTGGCCTTCTTTGGTCTTTGTTTTTGATCATAAAACTGAACACAAGTGTACCGTTCACTGAAGAGTATGAGATTAAAGAAATGGATACACAAGTTTCAAACACATTAGTTTGTACACCGTTCTTGATCACTGATGTCTTTTCCATAGATACTTCTTACAGAATTTCTTGGAAACAAATGTCAGCTTTAGTTGTCCCGATTATTACGTTGTTCCATGCGTCTTAATGGTTATCCTACTTGTCTAAGAGAAATGGACCTTCGTTTAGCCCATCATCTCCTAATGGGGTATTTGTCACAGCTCTAGTCACCACTAAATCATTGGAGTTTTATACCTTGTAGAAAAAATCCTGAACTTCCCCTGTTATTTTTTTCTATAAAACTAAAAAAAAATATATATATATAAACCAAACAACAGCTATAACAAAAACAAATAGGTGGATCACATGATGCATCGGCAACGATGGAAGCTTGTACCTTCCCATTCCACAAGTACAGATTATACAACTCTCTGCCAGTGATGCAGGTCATAGTTGGAAGATGTGTCCTTTCAGATGCGAGCTATATTCAGATCCAAAGCTCAGAACACTACGCAAGAAAATGACCTTTACGAATGATAATGCTGGTTTATCTCAGTAACCCTTAGACAGAGTCAAAATTTTATCACTACGCATCACACTGCCAGCAATGGAGCGTGTGAACACCGGCATTGCTAAGAAGTTAAAAAGTCCTTGCAGAACTGGCAACCAAATTAAAGGCTTAGTTCCAAAGGACCAAAAACACAAACACCACGTAGAGACAACAAACCCTTCCCTAAGCGGGTAGGTTAGTAAGCCACAGAGTTGGGATCCAGATTTGAATTCCACATCAAGTCTGGGATGTTTGGATCCAGGATTTTGGTTCAGGTGCTTCTCTGTGAAATTTAGAACTTATTTGAACCCTAAGGAACTAATCCTAACTTGGAGGGAAAAAAACCTACACAAACACAGCCTAGTGTCTACACTAAGATCATGAAATGGAAGACAGAAGCTGCAGTCTTGACCATAAATTAGAAGAGAAATAGGAATAGTCAGATCCCTTACGTGTTGTATATCTCTACTCTTCTAAATCTTAAGAAGATGTCCCTGAATCAGCAGTCCAAAGCTTTCCACAACCTTCCTGTCTGGTGCTTCTCAGCAAAGGCCTGGATTAAGAGGCAGGAAAGAACAATTAAGCCCTCCATAGTTTGGTGTAAAGAAAAGGGGGAAAAGCCCCACAAGAGAAATGGTCAGTCACACTACAGGCTGGTAGAACAAAGATGAACCCACTTCACCTTAAAATGGTATTCCCCCTCCTCAGTTAAGAGGGGCGGCAAATGAGACGGATATTGTTGGGTGATTCTGAACAAGTAGAGCAGGACGCACGTTTGCTGCTGTTGGTCACACCGACACACGGCGCTGGCCTTCCCCTCTGCAGGCTGTGCAGAGCACCGCCAAGTCGTGAGTAACGGCTGGGCTACCATCCACACATGACCCCAAATCACGACAGCTTGTGTGTTTATTTCTAGCCCTTACTGTCCTGATGCGGGTCTTTAAGGTATGTCAACTTGTTTTTTGGTTCCTTTAAAGGGACAAGACTACTAAGAGAGTAAAACCTAGTGATGTGAAGATAACACTAGGGAATTGGAACCTCTCGTTCAGTCCCGGCTCCAGGAGATCTCCTTCCTCTGGGTAGGTCACTTCACACCTCATCCTCGATTTCTTTTTTCCAGAAAAGACAAACAGCACTTGATGTGAGAACACGTTTGCAGATGCAAAGTGCTTAGTACGCTGCACATAGCACTGAAACCTACTCTCAGACAGACTGAGTTCCCGAACCAATCGTTTTTATTGCAGTAGCTGTGACTTCTAGGTCAACCAGAATACAGAGGTATTGACTGAACAGAACAGGAATTCCAGGAAGAGGTCCAGCTGTTTTTTATCACCTTTTGTTCCCAAATTAAAGGGCAGAATTTGCAGTTAACAAGTTGCTCATCATTATGTTTAAAATACAAGAATATCCAATTTAGCAGAGTATGAGCAAGAACGTGCGTCCTAGATGACATTCCAAGGTCTTCAGAAAGGCTAAGCAAACTGTTTGCTATATACAGGTCTTCGAACCTGGAAGATGTGAATCCAAAGCTTGCCCTTAGCCAGGATCCTCCCTTAGCAGCAGCAAGTTATATTTGCACCACTTGATCAAGTATAACTTGGAGGAAAGGGTTTTGCTTCATCACTTCTACGTAAAGAAAAGACTTTGCATATAGATGTGCATGCATGTCTGTGTGTATATGTATGTACCTACACACGCAGGAGTAATTTACAGAGCAAAAAGTAAGAGATTAGGTCTGCAACCCAAGAATTTTTCCCCCTCACCTATTTGTATATTTGCATAGTTAAATCATATCAAGGCATCAATACTGCAGTCACATTTTTCACTTTTCTGCGGTGCAGCCAACTTATCTTGTCACTCCCTTCACGCTTCTCTGTTTTGGACCAAACAGCACCAGTGTTTTAAAAACAAAACAGAACAACAACAGAAACCCTGCATTGTTGGTGAAATGCCTATCCCACGTGATGGAATACAGATACAAATAGGTGGTAGCTTTCAAACTCCATCTCCACAATCCATAATTGTGGCAAGCCGAGAAAAACGAGCGACACAATCACAACCGAACATTCATGGGTTCAACACTTGAATTACAACTAACACAAATCTCTATTATCTTCGCATTTGAGAAATTCACCAGGCACAGAAACAGGCACATGTCTTCAACTTTCCTCTTCCAAGTAGGAAAACTCACGGGAAAAGGAAATAAACTGTATTTCATGTTTATAGGAAAGCTAGCATGTTACCCACAACATTTTTCTTCCCCTGTCAAAATTATGCCACCCATCCATCCCCTTTTCCTATTGCACATTCTCTTTGTGAAAAACAACATTTACAGTACAAGGCTGAAATCAACATTGCATATCGTAAGTCAGCAGTTGAAGGTGTACCATGTAGACAGTAACTGAAACAAGACCCCTCTAATGCGATCAGAGATGTAACTCGGACATGGTCATGCATCATAATCGCAGGTTGGTCTTTAAACACCCAAATAGTTTCATCCTGTTTAGAATTCAAGACTTTCTAGGTAACAGATGCGCTCACCCCGTGCTGAAGAGCGTACAAAAAGGGCAACATCCAGATTGTCACACACTGGAATCTCCCTAGCGAAAGCTGGAAACAGAAGAGGCTTGTACGTAACTCGGAGCGTCATCGTTAAGAAAGAATACCAGCAAGAGACTTCCGTTGTGCGCTGCTAAGGATTACTAAGCAGAGGAAAAAAAGGTTCAACTGAAGAAACTCTGTTCAAAGTTACGCAAATACCCTGGGACCCCGCTGCAACAACAGCACACCACTGGTGTTAGCTGGGGTTCAGGAGTATATGTGGGGGCAGGCTTTTGCCCCATGAATCACCTTAAACAGACAGTCCCTAGAAAACTTTGGATATCTGGGTCAGGAACATACAGAAACAAGGATAAAGGGCATTTCAGTGATGAGGGAAAAGGTTAAATAATTGAAAGTGTTGAGTAAAGCACCAGGTATCTTTTCCTTTCAATTCAGAGATTATACAGTGGCCTTGTTTTCACAAAATGCTACATACTCCTTGCTGGAAAGCAGAGGAAACCGATTTCTATGTACACAGTAAGAACTCTTACAGAGATGGCCCGTGAGTTCTGCAGAGAAAAGGGTGTTACAGTCAAGGCTTCAGGTATTCCACAGCAGGCGGTGTTTACATTTGTGTAGCAAGATCCTGGATTTCACAGTACGCAGGGCTGGGAAACTGGAAATTCTCTGGCAGCTTCATGTAGTTTTAAAAAATAAGTGCAGTAGGCCTCCATTTTATTAACTGTGATAAAAAGCATATATGCAAAAATATTTTTATATTGATAGCACATTACTGCATTATAAAAGCTGCCCAAGTGAAGCTGAAGATTCTGGCAGCTGGTGCTTTTGGCACTTGGGAGATGTGGAAAGCAGCATAGAGATCTGTGAAATACAACAGTGACTGATGTTTCTGCTACAGTGATCGGCATTAATATAGTTAGCAGTGTTCGTATTTAAACTTCTCTATGAAGTTTCTGAGTCAATATCCCACCAAGAGGAGATATTCAGATCTCTTAAAGCTACTAGTTTAGGCTGTGAAGACTCAGGAAGACTTCCCTATCAGTTTACACTTTTCGCATGTTTCAAAGTCCTCTTTCAATCACAAAGGCTGGAAACTCTTTTTTCCTCCTCTTTTAAAGAGCCTGGATTTAGAAGCGCAATTCTGTCACAGGAGTTGGAAACTGTAGTCACAAATCTGCAGAATATGCTGGGCCCTGCTTATACTCGAAATCTCCTCCAAGTCCCACATTAAAACAGGATATAAACTGTTTTGAGATGGCCAAACGATTTCATTTAAGTTTACAAGATATGCATTAGCAATGGGAGGAGAGTCCTTTGGACATTTCCACTTGGGAATCCTGTTTTCAGTAAAATTCTGTGATGCACAAACACAAAAGCTCAGCTGCCTACATTCACAATTATTAAAATGACACAAGTTGAGCGAACCTTCGCCCTGAAGCGTGATGGGTTTGCTTATGCAGCCTGCATAAAACTGCAAGTGCCATATAATTATATCTAGAGATATAGATGCGGGTATATCTATAGATATTTATCACTTGTGCAGAACGTCCTCCTTCCGTGCTAGGAATCACACGCTAGCACATGCCTCCATCTTTGAGCTTGCACCTGTTGACAGCTACGTACCATAAAGGGAGTACAGTACCTGGACAATGGAAGGCAAGAAAAGGAAGACAAGTTGCCACTGACGGTTGCGACGGTCAGCAGCAGGCAGTATCCTAGCAGGTGCCTGGAAAACCCATGAAGACCACTTAGCATGCATTGTATATTCATAAATACTTCTTGCAGGCACTGTGTGTGAAGGCACAGCCAAAAAAGACAACGGCAGACAAGCTGAAATACAAAGGCATGAATTCAACTGCACCTTAGACAAAAATTGTGACTATGCCTCCAAAAGCAGAAAACTGATACAACCTGACATTCAAAAGGCTCAGATGCAACATTTTCTTTCAAGCCCACGCTGGCTAAAAACGCAGTGGCGCAAGTCCACTCTGCTTACGCGGTCCTTGGATTTTAAAGAGCACCACAGTCAGGCTAGGTCTCTAGACTTGCTTGTCACAGGCTATTAAATAGAAGCAGATGAACACAGCAGGTTGCAATCAGCATGTTTCAGGGCTAGCAAATGCTTTCCACTGCAGTTCAGGCTGTTGTAAGAAAGAAGCCCGTGCATTCCGTTAGGATGCCTGCCTGCTATGAAAAGCTGTCATGAGCATAGACATTCACAGCTCCGCATAGTTCTCAGATGGGTCGGTTTCAAGTGATGCCACCTTACAACCACAGGCATTAGAGGAAAAATGTCACCCGCCTTCACAGTGGCCATGGAGACTGTCCACTCCAAGCTCCATAGGAGCACTGAGCATAACGTTTTGGCACCTGAATAAGATGGATTCCACCATGGCCAAGTCATAGAAGCTCCAGAAGCCAAAGAAACGGGCTTTGGCTTCTGTTTTGTATATCGCAAGGTACCTAAGGGCTCTGAAGACAAGGCTAAACATTATGCCTGAAGTCCATTTAAACTACCAGTTCAGATATCAGAATTAATCTGAATAAAAAGCCATGGTTTATAAGCAGCACAGCACATCTAAGGCACATGTATGCATGCAAGCCACCATCACTATATTAAGACATCGCTGATTCGTCCTTAAGAAGCAATGGCTGCTAGTACAGAACAAACATACAGGCTTTTTTCAGCACTAATCCTCCTCCCCAATACTGAAAATACTATATACTGCTGACAGCATAATGTGCAACATATATAGCTTGATTGGAAAGCATGGGGCAGAACTTTAAAAAATGTACAGGATTCCGTTTAGAACTCCAAAGTTCAACAAATGCCCTATTTTAGGGTGAAAACAATTATAAATCTGATAATGATGCACAGCATCCATGAGTGATTTTTCCTTAATTTTGAAATAGTGTCATTAACTACGACATATATTGTAGGTTTACATTTCTAAAGAGAAATAACAGAATTGAATAGTTTTTTTTCCTATCACAAGTGATAACCAGTGTTTGATATCTTCTATTTTTCTTCCAAGAAATATCAGTCTATCAACAGTTTTAAAATAAAATGTTTTCTGTAACAATAGAACTTTAAATAAAAATATGATTTTGATTCAGATACTTTTAAGAAGACATGGATACTTTTCCAAGATCTTCTGACAAAGTAATTATTAAAACAGAGACCAGATGAGGCCTTAAAAAGACAATATACTATATTTCAGACAAGATTGCACCTCAGTTTTTCAAATAATATCATAATTGCAACATTACTTCATCATTTCTTCTTTTAACATGCTGACAATTTCCAGCTAGCCCACGTGAAGTTTTTTTTGTTTTTGTATTCTAGCTTAAAGAAATAAAAGTCAGTAATTTATTCAGCACATACTGTATATGTCTTTTCACCTCCAATTGACTAGATCATTAATAAGTTAAAAAAAAAATCCTCTCTGACCATAATCATTATCCTCATGAGGGATAAGTGATTCTTCAGAGCTTAAGTGTTGCTAGTTCTATTAAAAAATATACCATGGTATGATTTCTTAATGTGTTGCTACTTTCGCAATTGGACCCTATGCAGTTATGCCTTCAAACTCTTCCATCTGTTCCACAAGGTGGTTCTGTGAGCTTTAGGACCTCTGATTGAAGACAAACTGATACAAAACCCCCAAATGGAGTTGTCTTCTGTTTAATCCGCCTCCCCCATTGTATGTCAGGGGTCTGGTAGATCCGATGTATCCACTATGACTTTAATAAAAATAGTATCATCTTTAATATACGTTCCATTCTCTAGAACAGTTTGAGCCACAAAGACTGGGCAGCCAGATGCAATGTTCATTTCTCCAGTTGGCTTCTTGAAACTGCTGCTGTTTGGATCTGGCTTGAAAGCATCTCCCAAGTGGCGTCGAGACGGTCCCTGATCCATGAGCATGAGAGTCACTTTCTGTTTAAAGGGCCAAGGAAGCAACGCATCATATTCTCCACGCATTATGACAAAAAACAGTGACAAGTGCGTCCCCTTTCCCATGCCATCTCCGTTAAGGTAAACTCTGGCACACATCTTGTAGCCAAAGTACCCAGTATAAAAGGGCTGGCTGTACAAGGACAGAGTCTTCCCCATAACTGCCTCTTGCTTCCGACGTTTATAATCTCGAATTTTCCAAATTAACACTCCGTTGTAACTGGCAGTTTCTAAAACTTGGAATCGGAGGTCCATGTCAGCCAACCGAATATCATGAACACTCAGCATCTGATCATGTCTGCTCAGCTGTGTCTCCAGCAGACCTGTTAGGAGACAGAAAGGACAGGAGTGGGAAAAGTGTTTTTTTTTCCCCTAAAGACTGTAAAAATCATTTGCCAGTGCTGCTGTTCTATATGCAAACATTTTCCTCCCAAGAATCAAAGTGCATTCGGTCACCAGTGAATAACTTCCACAGACAATAGCTGGCCAGCTAGTATGCAGCTTAACTGGGAATTTTACAAACACAGGTGCTAATCACACATGCAGTAAAATTCAAACATTCAAATCACCTAACAAATTTTGTTTGGTCACTAAGCAATATAACTACAGAGGCTTCCCTTTTTTGAGAGGAGACTTTGCTAGCATTATCTGTAGACTGCTATCAGCAGCAAAGACCTTGGAAGTAGTCACACATCCTACATAATCCCTCTGAAATTCAGAAGCACCACTGATCACTCGAAATACTCAGACACTACTTGTCTCAGAAGCGTAGAGCTGATATCTTCTCTAAAATTCATCAGAAAAGAACAGAAAATTCAAGCTTAGCTCTGCATTATATGGCCACTTCTTTAGTTTGGAGGGAGGGCTGGTTTTTATGTCCCCTCTCCCTCATATGAACATGTTACTCTTGTCTTCGCACACTGGCAAAATTGGCCAACATACAATACTGAGAAGCAGACGAATTCGTAAGGCAGGCCTATTTTATACAGATCTATTTAAACACAAAATTCTTTGTCCCAGTCATTTTAACACTTACATATGATCTACACTATCTTGCTAAACTTCAGTTTTCACTTTCTTCGGTAAGCACAACAATAACCTTATTTGCAGGCAGATCCTACAGTTTTCTTTGGATCAAATGTACCTCCAACAGGTACAGGGTGGGTGGTTTCAGGTGGATTAATCACACCAGTGATCCATTCATGGGGGAGAGGAGTAATAAAAGAAAATTTGTCAGAATACCAAGACCATATTTAAAGAAGCTGATGAAAGCTATTAGCTGTCAAAGATCAGTTGAGAAACTATTTACAATGAACCAACACTGTAATCAAGACACAGGTCAAGAAAACAAAATAAAAGACAAGAATCAAGCCTAAGTAACAGCACTGAAGCAATGCCACATCATCAACAATTGGATTATGCCATTCCCTATTATAAAAAAATCAGAAGAATCAGCATTATTGATGCTTCCACACAAAAATCACGATGGGAGTGCCATTCAAAGGACATCTTTTTGCTCTTAACAGTGCTGCTGAGTACTTCAGTCCATTCTGCTTACACTTACTTGTATTTCGAGCTCCTTGCCCTGCAGTTTTATCAACACTTTCCAGCTCAGTCACTCTGTTCTGGAGTGATTCTACACTGCTCTTCATGCTGTCAGCCTCCTCCCAGTTCTGTCGGAAGGGACGGATTTCTTTGTCCAGTTCTTTCAGTTTCTCTGCTTGACTGTCTATCACTCGCTTTATAAAACAGTAAGTTATGGGTCAAAATAAGAAAAAGACATTAATTTACGCAAATTAAACAAGGACTATATATCAGTAATAAGATGCATTTCCAATATAGAGAAGTTTCATTTAGGCCAAATATTTTAATAACACAAACCTTGAAAATTTAGATTAATAGCCCAACTATAAAACACTTATAAAAATCTTTAGTGCTGCATAGGTATTAATATTAAAACACTATCAGGATTATCAACACGATTATTTAAAAAAGAATTGTTAATATGGTCTTGTCTAAATGAAAAAAAAACTTTAAATGCAAGAACAATATTCTTAGTGTCTCTATATTGATATTAAGGGCTGATATTTGTTGGGTTTTGTGTCAGAGTACTTAAGCAACAAAGTATGTGCACAACTTACCATGGTGTGAAACAAGTGGCTGCTCATGTGCATGTGTTTATCACTGGGTAACAGCAAAACAACTTACCCCTCCACAAAAACATCAGTACTCTTGCATACATGGAGCAGGAGTACGTATGTGTGCAGATACAGTGGCATCAGCAAGCTCCAAGTTCACACAAATCAGTTATCAAAACCTAAGCTATCATGTGCCCATAACCATAGCAGAAGCCCTCAAGAGTGTAAGCAAAACTACCACTTCTGATCCCCTAAGCACTTTTAAAATTCCCACTCTTACTCCCTAAATTGAGTAAGCCACACGTCCTGAAGGTGCTGGTTGAGTCTTTTTAAGAAAACAAAGAAAAAAAAAAATAGTTGATTTTGGAAAGGCATGAAATATAATACTCAAGAAAATAATACACAGAAAGGCTGATACTCTCTGAAAGAGGGACATGGCAAGCACCTCGTATATCACAAATATAAAGCAGAACATATTTCCCAGACTATCTCAAATCTGATGCAAGAAATATATGGCACTTTACGTTATCACAGCTAATATGGACTAGCAGGAATTTTAGCCAGAACCCCATAATCAGTTGTGAAGTTCAAATGATAACACAAATATTTGAGACAAGAAACTACTTTTGCTACCACCTACAGTTAAATTCCAAATCTAACTTTACAGTTATACAGTGTCAACATGTATAAAAATGATTTTTCACTTCTTAAAAAAAATTGCAGTTGAGTACAAAACAAGAAAATAAAGTTATTTTGCATTTGCCTTCTGGTTAGCCATGTGGATTCAATGTTCCCCACTGATGTGGAAAACCCTTCTGCCTCATGCAACCTTTATTTCCCCTTTTAGGCATTTGCTTTTAATCACCTGGTTTCAGTTATACTGAAAGTCTGTAACAATTAATTGAAGGCTATCAATTTGATAAACCAGCTAGCAAAATAATGTTCTAGGAGTGTTATATTTTGTTGTGTCTCAAAACCACTGAGTAATCTAACATATTTCAAGATTAACTATTTATTTCTAAGTTGGTGTTTTAAAACAGCTTATATATCTCACTTGCAAAATTACAGCTTGGTGAAGGAAAGCTGTGTACCGAATCATAAATGCAGGGGCATGGTCCCATTGAATAGATTAAGCAACTTGCCTGAACGTACTAATCAACAGCTACCAACACAGTCACACCTTCTCACTTGGACTGATGGTAATCAGAAAATAAATTAGGGAAGGGCTGTTAGCTATACATATAAAAGGTAATACATGATGGAATGGCCTGAATGAATGCTGAAAGAGCAGAGCCACAAGATTGGGCCATTAGTTCACAGTTAACATGCAAAAGCAAACTCAGGTTGTGCCCAAGTCTCGTCTTTTTCCTCTACTCACAGAAAACACAAACTCTCCAAAGCAAGAACAGTAACATGGTTGTGGGTTTGTACAGTGCCTCACACAGAGATGCTCTAATTACCCATTGGGACCTCTTGGCACTAACGTAGTATCAAACAAAATGAATACATTTTTAAATTAATTGGGAAAGTGGTAAAGACGCAGAAGAACTGTAAGTTATTCTTCTTTTGGAAGAAGTTTACTAGAAGTTGTTACTAGGGACGAACTTCTCTCCATCAACCTGCGTGCAACGTTGTACCTTTGTACATGCACAACCAACTCTGTTTTTTAGCTGCTTCTACTACACGTCAGCAAATGTGTAGTATTTTATCTCCTGTACCTCTTTGTGAGAATTCAAGAGATACGGAATAATCAGAAATAGACTTGTATTCTGTTTTTAAAAAGCAGTCGGATCTCTATCTTTTTACCCTACAGGGAGTCAGCCTCCCTCATGCTGGGAGATACTGATGTACTAAATCTGAATTTAATGCAGCAGTGGAGACTTTCACTCTAATTATTCCATTAGAAAGCACACAGATGTCTCGCACTGTACTCATAAATTTTCAAGTAGATATCAATTTTCTGCATGCACTTTTTATTCCAGCAACTGACCTCTCCAGATCATTAATCCAGAGTTATATGCCTGGCAAATCACTGCAAGCTCTTCTTGATGTTGATTTTCATTTAGGTTTTGTTTGGTATTTCTAATAAACAATTTCCAGAATTTTAGCACTCTTATTACTAAAAGAATTTAGAAAATGTCATGAGGAACTGAAGAAAGTTATATTTGCAGTTCTCTCTCTTTCAAATAATCTTAATGGACCTTTTCATTGCAACTGATCCGAGCAAAATTGAAAAGATACAGAACACATTAGAAAAGGAACCAAAGGTACTCCTTGACTGGAAAAACAAAACATACATCCTCATCCTTTGAAGGAACGTATTACCAATCAAATGACTTTATGTTCATAAGGCCATTGTTTCTTTTGTCTTTAAGTACCTCATATGTAAACACCCAGCTTAAGACTTGGCTTACTAATATGCCTCCATATACTCCTAAGGAAGACTGGATACTGGATGTGAAAGTTCCTTTCCACAAGACAGCACTCGAAAAAGTACCACATACTCTCTTGGTAAAAACACTTTCCCTAGAGACTGGTACATACAGAATTAATTTGAATCAAAACCTCTCAAGGCCGAGGTTCCTGCTGGTGCCCAGACAACTCTGATGCATTTACACTGGTTGTTCCAAACACCCTGCAGTGCAGATGATCCCAGTTGTGCTCAGTGAAACAGCTGTTCCCAGGCCAGAGAAGGCTACATGACAACTGATACTGAAACTGTACTAGAAATTACTAGCACGCATAGGACTTGGGGACTAAGCAAGTAGCGCTTGTCCAGACCTGAATTGGCTAGTTCTGCACTGGGAATTATCTGTGGCTCTTGTACAGCCGTGGCTGCTCAATGCAACCCAGAAAAAGGATGGCTCACACCAGGTAACAACTTCTTCAACTCCTAGTAGGCAACAGGAGGCTAATCATATTGTCCAGGCAAAACCAAGTTGAGGTGTGTTTCTAGGATGCCCTTAACAACCTGACCGAACCATGAAGTTCCAGTAAGTGGAAGGAATCAGCTTGAAAAAGCTGTAAAACACAGTTTGGCTTAAAATAACTATACTAAAATAGCTGGCGAAAAGTGGGGGGGGGTAAGAGCAAAACACATCCACTCCAGTGCTTATCACCATGAAAAAGCCACTAGTCGGAATCTGCCAACAATCTTTTTTCTGCTTATTTTTTTTCCCGCTAAACATAAACCATTTGAAAATTGATTTTGCTAAGACTCTTATAGCTTGAGGAAATCAACAATATTGCAATATGTCATCAAGACAATCACAAAACACTCTGCTCTAGGTTTTTTCCCTTAACCCTCTCATCACTGGTTACCGAGACAGCATGCGTAAAGATCCCAGGCTTACAAATTAACTTACCTCCTGGTAGATACAATCAGCAATATCAATACATACAAGGATTAGCTTCCCAATGCCAGAATGCAATACTGTAAGCATGCAGCCACGTCCCAGGCTACCATCAGACCAAATAACAATGACTAAGGCAGGCTAAACTGGTTACTACGTCGGCAAAACATGGAAAGAAATAAGGGCTATCAGGTGAAATGCTGCTGTTGCTGAACTTAAGAGTTTTCCTTATAAACCAACATTGAGGGTCTCAAGGCTCTAAGCTCTTGAACGTGCTACCCTTTGAATTTTAGCCATACTCTACTTTAGGTACTCCTATCTTTCTTGATTATTGACATTTGCAGTTTAGCATGTGAAGTAAATAGTGAGCAAGAAAGATAATTTTATTTACATTCCTTTAAGCTGGATGCTAAAGCAGGTATCTGATACTCTAGCAGCAGGCATACTAAAATAATGTGTAAACGATACCTGCACAATAGCTTGCTATGTATGTCCTGAGGCTTCCTTAATTGTGGTTAGTATCACTCAAACTGACACAAATTCCCAGCATCCACTTCCCAAGCCAGCTCTGAATGCAAAGTAAAGAATTTCAGCTTGGGCTAAGCACCATGCTAGTGCATCCAGAGGAATTCTAGTTTGGTGCTGGCTTGTGACCAGGTGATTCATACCACACAATAAGAAACTCAGACCTACTGGCAAAGCAATAATTAGACACATTTTCATCAGGAGGAGGAAAACAGTAACAGATTTTAAAAAGTGTATTCAAATACATTGTACTACATTTAGTTTAATTCCACATGAGACTGATCTCACTTATGATTAATATTTGTTAAAATACCAACAAGTAGAAAAGAAATATACATTATACATATGACATTTTTAAGGTGCTAATCTTGTCCTCCAGTTTGACAGTAGTACCTTGAGCAGTTATTTTTTGCAGATAAGAAAAAATAATTATGATTATTCTTCACATAATATCTGTAATTTTACTTTCAGTCTTCTCCTTTTTTAAACAGGTGTTTTGGTTTTAACGTAGGCTAGGCAACTGCAGTATTTTAGTGAAGTGTCTTCCTCCAACAAACACAACAAACCAGCTACTGACCAGAAAGAAACAAAAAAAAAAAATCAGAATAGCTTTATAGCAAGTTAAACTCTCTCCCCCCTTTTTAATTAGAACTCCTCACTTCACAAGTGTAAAGGCACAGAACAGAAGATACTACCATTTCTGCTTTAATGGGGAGATTCTAAATTTCTTACCTGTAAATGAAGTATTTTAGATTCATTATTCCGCAGCATTTCCTTCTGTCTTTCAATTTCTATTTCAAAGCTACAAATCTGATTATGTAAAGTTTGTATACTCTTGTTCTTTTCCAAACTTTCATTCTGGAGCAAGGCCACCTGGAAAAAATTCTACAATTACTCCTGCCAAAGTTTATTAAAAATACCTATAACTGTTAGTTTTAAACTATCTTACACACATGAAAGGGGTGAGATCCTAGTAAAATCTCTCTCCATGTCTTGCAAATAAACAAACAAACCCCAACCTTCTGATAGCTACTTTTGCACTTTCACAGTGTGGTCCTGGTACAACTTTGGCTAATGAAAGTGCAGATGGGATACACAAACAGCAAAAGAACTTGTGTTTAAGCATAATCTTTTCTTTATTCAGTTTGTTATTTAATGGCTTGGTTTCCTGGTTTCCACTAACTGACTTGGGAGTTGCTTGGAGTTTAGAAGAAACAGCCTATTTAGCTCTACATCAGTGTTTAGAACTCGAGCCCTATACAGAAGGGATACCAGAGCAAAGCCGAGCAGCTGAAACGCTAGTTGGGAACAGGAAGCATTTCTCTTCCCCACCTACTCCAATCTACCCTGATCTATAGCAAATTCAAGGAAAATCATCATCTGCATGGGACTGGCTTGGCTTCACAGAATGCGATGGTGATGAAAACTCCTGAAATGAGTGAATACAGAAGGGATCCATGCATTTGAAGGAAAATCCAATGGTACCTACTAGTAGAGAAGACTAAAGAGCTATAGGCTGCGGATTATATTCTCTCTCTGTATTGACATTTTATGAATTCATTCATTAGTGACTCATTCTGATTTTAAAACATGAGCCTTGTTCGAAGAATATCGTATACCCTGTCTCCTTGGGGATGAAAGTTATACAGTAAGTACTCTCCTTCACACTATTTTGTGCTCTGTTCATCGATGTTGTTTGGGGAAGGGGGTTCCTTTGTGGTGGTGGGTTGCCTTTTTTTTAAAAAACAACTAACCAACCACAAATTCTTTCTCCCCATGCAAGATTATTCAGCTGCAAAAACGCAGAAAACAAACCCTTGACACAAAATGACATTTGGACACGCCCTGACTAGTTACACAGATAGATCTTTATATGCATAAGAAGCAGCACTATTTTTGACCCATGAAAATCTTGATAAACATTCCACATTAAGACCAATTACTTGGATGCTTCATGTTCCCTCAAAAATCTACACCACCACTCCCAATACAGATACTATTTCGAGGTCAAGCCATTTTTAACTCTGACATGGGTACCACTGTAGAATTCCACCACCTTAACTGCCCTCTAATCAGACACAGTGGAATCACTTGAGTGTCACTGCATTCCTAGAGTCAAGGCGCTAGCCTCTTTAAAAAAGTAAGTAATCCCAATCTCTATACTAGCCTAAACTAAACAATGGACTGCAAAAGTCCACAGGCATTCAGCAAGTTCATTGGACAGGGGCCCAAAAATATACAGATACCATAGTATTTGTGCTCACCTACTTTTCAGTATAGCATAGCATGCATGCATACACACACCTACAGGGATTCTCAATTTTACATATGAAAAACTGGCAGAAGAGGCTCAAAACAAATGAGACAAAGCTCATTTTGCCAGTGCAGAGAGAGAACCAATCTCGAGGCTGAAAGAACGCATGCCTAGGCACTAGAGAAAATTTTCCAGAAGTTTAAATTTAAACTAATAGCCCTGCCTCCCACATATTTCAGGTCTGCTGGGTAGCCACTTTAATTTTTCTGTGTCGTCGTTTTCCCTAATGAATCAGAGTTCTTTCATTAATTGCTATCTTACATCCCCTTTTCTCATTGTTTCCTCCCCAGGCCTCCCAATCATAAGGCAGTTACACTTTGTGCCACTAGCATTACATTTCCATTTTTGTACACATTATAATACGTGGGCCTGTCTTGTACTGAGATTTTCCACGCAGTTCTACAGAACACAAGAAAAACAGAATTATGTCCTGCAGCCCTTAATCACCCAGAACTGTCACTGCTAACTCCGTAATTCTAGTTTGATGGTAATTTGTGAATAAGAAATCTTTAACACTAAATATAGTTTCCTAATTGCATCTGGCATAAGTCTTTGAAACCTCAGTTAAAAAACAGGGTAAAGGAAACACAGCGTCTATTTATCAACTGCAGTCAATCAGCTTCCTTTGCTTCCTTGTCATATTTGAAATATTGCTAGGATAAAGCATGCTCTTATTCAGCTGTTTTTCAAATTAAACTATTGCTTATTATTGCTTACTAAAAAGCATTGAAGAAACTCTCTTACATCACAAAGAACTGGATTAAAAGACAGTCACATATTAAAAAAGAAAATTGAATTTATACCAGATTACTTTAAGAATGTGACAAAGCCACAAAATTACGTTTAAGTCATTATCTCCAAATCACAAAACCCGTGGGAGTTCAGTCTGCAAGTCTGTCCCATCACAGAGTGAACAAAAACACTGAATTTTAATTCGCCCCACAAAGTTTTGATTCAAGATTTTACATCTGACCTTCTCTTACTACTCTTTGTCAACACCGTTCAAATACCAAACTCATAACTTAGCACAAGCTTTGCAGCTCTGAAGACTTTCAGCTTGCATATTCCTCAAGAACTGTTAAAAGAACATGGTGACTGGGAGAAGGCAAGTTCTCCTTTCCCCTCCATACATATCACAGCGAGTACCCCTAACGAAATCTCAACCTTGCAGAAACCAGTGACTTCAGCAGGGCTGAGACTTCTGTGACATTCAGCAGCTAAGTTAACTTTGCGCTGTTGTTCTTCAGTGCACTGATTATTTTTTTTTCCTCAAAGAAGTGAACAACAATGAAGTTACAAATCATTTTGTTACCCTCCCCTAGAATAAAGTCACTGACACATGATATGTGGTTAGCTGTTCTGGTAACTTGGCACAGTCTTGGGATTTCCAGTGATTCAACTCTTTATTATGTATAGGAAGAAGTCTACGAAGCAGGAAGTGAAAAGAAAAAAAAATGGACAAACAATGATAAGCAGTTATGTCCTAAATGAAAGTTAAAAGAAAAATTGAACATAAAAGAATAGTAAAGTGTGTATTCTCTAGCTCTATAATAGACAAACATAGAACTGCTGGGCATTTTTTAAATGACAAAGCACCTCTCAGGACACTGACAAAGGCAGAACATGATCTATTCTAGAAGTCACAGGGAACGTGATTTTTTCCTATGATGTAAAATAAATTGTATCGTTTTAATGAGACTAATGAAAAAAGAACTAAGGATATGAATTTGTACCTGTTAAAATCGAAAAATGTGCAGATCCTACATTAACAAGAGATTCAAGTACAAAAGCAAACATAAGTATTGTTATTGATCATCACACTAAGACTTATACATGTAGTAAAAATTCTAGCTAAAAAAACTACACTGGACCTCTCCCACGTTCAACGGTTTCCTTCAGGGGCTTCAAGTTCAAAAACAAGCAGTCCAGGGAGAAACGTGCTGGGGACAAAATGCTATTTTGCTGTTCCTGTTAACTTCTGCTTTAAAACTATGCTTCCTGCGGCTGCAGGACCTTGCGGGAAACCCATGTGTGGGAGAGATCGCTGTAGGCCAAGAAGGGAATACACTTTCTAGACAGAGTTTGCTAAACTTGACCTAGCGGTTTGCTGTGAGACGACAGAAGTCGCAAGCCACACATGTCTTAACTGCCACTGAGCTTACACCGGAATTGTTACTCTGATTTAACTCATTCTAGAAAAATCTGAAGGGGCTCCTGGTTTTTCAGCCTTCATTTATAGAATAGTTTAGTAATTCTGGAATTTTTTTGCCCCCTCCCAAAAAACAGAAGTATTATTTTAATGGCTACGTAGAACTTTTTCAAAAAGATTTAAGAAAACAATGGTTGCTTCTGAAGTTCTGCATATTTAACATCAAAGCCTTAAATTTTATTTGTAGAACAGATGACTAAGTCATTCAAGTGATTTACAAGATCGTAGCTGATATTGATATGATTTCCAGCATCTCCCAAAGCCCAAAGAACCCAAAACCAGGAGTCTCGAGGAAGCACTGCAACATGAACTTCACTGTAGTCTAGCACTAGAGCAGAAATCATCATGCCCATCTATAATATGTTTAATTTAATTAACCTTTGCAGGTCATTAAGTTTGGAGAGCAAGAACAAAAATAAATAACTGGTTTATTACATGGTATTTCTAAGAATGTTATTGATGGGAAAATACTGAGGTAGCAGAAATACAGCTCATAGTGCTGCCATAGCTTTCTGAACCCTCCCTTTTGTAAGGCGTAACTCAGAGAGGAAATTTAATACTGGACTGTTTATCTATGTGAAGAAAGTGGTTTAATTAAGTTACCAATCAGGAAAATTTTGTATGGAGTTGCAAGGCCAAGTTTCTCATAGCATTTTATTATAACAAAGGTACTAGATATGCTAAATGGCTTGATTGCTTTTGTGGCCTACCAGTGCTTTAGCTGTACTGTTGAACAGCTGCTAAACAGAAAAAAAGCGCTTCTTCCAGTACTTGTATATGATTTAAAGAAATCAATGAAAATTAGAAGTGAGTAGAAGATATACCTTATTTTCTAGAGCATTACTCCACTCTTTCAATAAGTTAACATGCTGCACTGCTGAGCTGGCTTCATGTGCTTTAATTTGTTGGTTTGTTCCCTGTGACAACAAAGAATTTATACATTTTAGCCAATTCCACTTCTTTTAAACCTACAAAGAAAGAGTATATCAAGACATCGAACCAACACTACATATTTTGGTTCAGAGATGCATGTTGCAGAACTGTAGAGCGAAGAGAAACTACTTGGGAATTTATAAGTCAGGAATACATTTAATATAGCAAGTGTTTTATACAACTGCCATGTATCTCCATCCAGTGTGCTTAATACGTCAGCGACAATAAAGACGAACAAGATTTAGAAAATGAATTGTATTTTAGAGTCTTCCGTGTAGCTTTACACTAAATAAAGCACAATAAAACTCGAGTCATACAAAACCTAAAACGTCCAATTCCCCAAACCGTAATTTAAAACTTCTGTTGTATTTCATGAACAGCTTCACAAGTACTATGTTTTCCCTCAGTTGAGTATTAAAGACAATTATTTGATAAATTTATCATCACTGCAAATTGCCAGCTTTATAAACTACTTTAAGAGGTACCACAATGCCTTGTTTGTCATCCTAAGATGTTACCATGATTGCTCTATGATACTCAGATCTGCTGCCTCTGCACAACCTATAAATGCTGTTACAAATAACCACTATATAAAAAGTTTACAGAACACACATAGATCATATACAGAGTACATAAGATGCAGACCATATTACTTTATTTGTACTGTGTTGCATTACACCTACTTCAGTAAGTGTTTTGCACTGCAGAGTATATTCGCTTTGACGGTAGGTACGCTGCAAAGCAACTGAAAGGGTTGAATGATCCTCAAGGTATGTACTCTATATAAAATACTAAAAATATATATGTGGATATATGTACATATATGCACACATATACATACATAAAATGAATGGCAATACATACGACATAACAGTGGGCAGGGTTACGGCATTGATCAGTTCTACCACTAGGAGCATTACTGTTGACACTTAAAATGCTGAATGCTCATTATTTAAGAACCTGAAAATACCTGCAGGAAGTAGTTTATTGAGAAGTGTTGCTGCTTATAGTTCTTGTCTCTTTACATTATCATGGGCTAACAAATGAATCACTCTGTCTGAAAAACTCTTTTTTCCCTGTCAGCAGTTTCTGAAACTTGCTGACTAATCTCTTCATTATATAAGCATCCAAATTCCCCAAGATACATGGTAAGGGAAGCAGAATATTGGAAGAGACTGGAATAGAACTACTGAAACTGAACTCTGAGGTTTGGCTTTTTCTTATTTTTTAAAATATAGCCAGGATTAAAATCTGAAACTTTTTTTCCTTTTTACAAACTTCATGTTATGCTTTGATTATAAACCTATGTGCACACAGAAATACGAATGCACATAAAAATACGTTTTAAGTGTGCTAACCTATGTTCAACCTTCATAAAAATATTAAGACACACAAATGAGAGAAAATATAAACATACTTAGCTCAAGAAAATAAATACTTTCATAGAAACAACTGAAGTTACTAGCATATTTTCTGAAGAACAAAGTGACTTTCCTCTTAATACTAAGTGACAAAGTTCTTCATGTCTATCATCTTCCTATTTCAACAAGATGTACCTAACAACTGAACTCCCAAACCACTGCAGGAATGTGTGGCCTTTTTATATTGTTTATTTTTAAAATGCAAAACCAAACATCTGCCGCATAATCACTTGGTGCAACTGGATGACTTTTTCTTAACCGAGACTAGAGAAGTCCAGAACTTTCATGTCAAATAGTTAGGTTCTATTTGCAGACTTTCATCAATTGGGAAGTATAATTGTTATATACTGACCTGAAAAGTGCAGCCATAACGCTTAAAACTACAGGTACTTGGGGCATTAATACATTCTGACAAATGTGCATTCAACTGCAATAGGAAAAAAATGTGAGTTTTGGCAAAAGACTTTTGCATGATAATGCTCAAAACATAAAGGGCACAGGTTATCAGGTTTGTACTGTGTGCTGTTTGTAGAACATACAATACACGTGTGTATATCTTCTCCAGTCTGATCTAAAGTGCAAATACTATATATACACATATGTAAACCACACGCACATGCCAATACAGTGATACATTTAATATACAGTGAAACTTCTACTAAAGACTATTTCAACAGGCAATCCAGTTTAAAAAAAGCAAACAAAAAGAACACACTCTACAATTATTTATATTATTTCATTTGACTTTAGTGAATGACTAATCTTTTCTCAACAAGTGATTTTTATTTTTTTTACTGGTGTTCTGAGTAAGTCTTAAGGTCAGTTTCACTGTAGTAAAGTACATTTTTTCTAATCCTAATTTTGTGAGGAACCAATTTTTCAAAATGTAACATGCAATCCTCCATGCCTAAATTTAACGGTTAAATTACACAAAAAAGACTAAACAAGTATTGCGTGAAACAGACAAAGAGTTTACAATAGGTACAGTTCGGGAACTTTAAAAACTGCAGTACCTAGGATTAAAACTGATTACTAAAATGCCTGCATTTTTCACAAATAGAGACTAATTCCAGTATCTTGGATCATTCTGAGCACAGACCACTTTTCATTTAAAAATACACCAATTCACACAAGCATATACATATATACAGACAGCAGCCATTGCAGCACAGAGGGCAGCAGCTGGATGCAAACTGCCTAAAAGTTAGAGCAAAGAGCCATTTTTGGAAAGGATAGTGCAACAAACACTCTCTCTTCAAAAGCGGGATCTGCAGTTTGCGTTTCCCACAAAGCAGACAGGAGCTAGAGCCTAGCTCCTCAGCTGGCATCACTCTTTTGGGTTTCAAAATTGCATTTGAAATTCCCACACCATAAGCCCCACATGACTCAGCTCATCCACCTCCATGGAAAGAAGTGGTGAACCAATGCTGCTTTGAACGTGACGCTCTGGAACAGGCAGGACAGTCTTTAAAAGCTGATACTGAGATGCAGTCACTCATCTCTGATATACACCTGTTATGTTCTAAACACAAATCTGTAGAAATTCACAGTATAGTTTGCAAAAGAGACATGGTTCAGAAAAAGAATAAGACCAAATAAGAAAGAGATGTGGTGTAACAGGCTTTACAAGAATGCCACATTCTCAAAACTGGAAGTCTGCCAAAGAGTTATGAATTAAACATGAAAAATTGCCTTTTATTCTACAGTAAGATAGTCACTTGTTGTACACTACAGAATTTTCTCAAACTGTTAGGCAGGCATCTTCCCCATTTTCTGCATTAGAGTTGTCGTCCCTAACCATGCAGTTAAGTAATATATACATTGGCACAGTATCAGAAAAAAAAAATAAGCAACATACAGCAACAGATGATGCAGGGCAAGATGACTGTTTAAAGTTCTGTTCCTACCAATGCTTTCAGAACCCAATTCTGACTACAGGTGTAACAACCCAGGCTTTAACAGGTCAATTCTTACTAGCACTCAGATACACCTCTTCTCAAAGTAACTGCTGAAGGCAAGATTTAAGAATATGCCTAAGTGCTCCAGAACCAGGATCTAAACTCGGAAGTAACCACTGACATAACTGACTCAGTATATATTTTTTTTCTCTTTTCTTAGCAGATCAATTTCTCTTAATAGGTACAGTATCTACCATACATTTTATATTTCGTTGTCCTGGGAGAAAAGACTGCCCCTGTGTTTGACAAGTGCCTTATGCACTATGACATGATTAATAATTTACAAGTGTACTGAAAAACAGTACGAACCCAACTCAGGAAGTACCAGTGAAAAGAAAAAAGCTTATCCTCAGACCAGAAACTTAACTTTCCTTAAGTGAGGCTTACAGAGTGCTGAAGACTTTGATAAGTTCTTCCTCATCCTTGGTAAGCAAGGTCTATTTTTAGGAAAAAACAACGCACATCGACTTTGACAGATGTTACTTATATCTTTTAATGTACAAGACCATGGATCTGCTCAAACCAGACAGGGTTGTTTTTTTTTTAATCTGGTCTATATATTGCTGCAAGCTTCTACACATTAAGACAAATTTTTATACACTGTTGCATCTGGCTATTGAAATGTTGTATTCATATTACCCTGTATCTTACACTAATTCTTTAAGTGTCAACGATTACTTTTTCCCAAATTCAACAGCTTTAATCATAAGTTTTTCCATTGAATGATTCTACACATTTACATGATTTTTCCTAGTCTTTACTAACTCTTGTCAATGTGCACTAGATTTTAATTCTCTTTTTTATTTTAATATAAGCTAACAACCCCAACATACTGCTCTATTGTGCTCAACAAATGCTTCAGATCGGGAAAGGGGCAGGGGGAGAGCTAGTAAAAACAAAAGCAGGAAAGACATGCGCTAATCTTGGGCAAGCCAAGTGTAATTATGACACAAAACTAAGAAATTATGTCTTTTTAGTTTTTCCATAAATATTAAAAATATTTGAGTGTTATCACACTTAACTGTGTGGTAGAAAAAGCTTTTCTTTAGATCTCACATTTTAATAAGGAAATGGCTTCTGGCAAAATTCTTGCGAGATCTTACTAAAAAAAAGTCCTTTAATTTTTCAGCACAACACTGGGCATGACTTCTTACCTCGCTCCTCATGAGTGTTTTAACACTACATTTATGAGGACACGAAACCATGACACACGGGCAGTCTGTATCTTCATGTTTCTACAGGGGAAAAAGCAAACCACAAATCAACTCTTACTTTGAAATTAAAGAGAGTACTTACCTGCACAGAAAAGCATCCTACAATTATCAAAAAAACACACATTTTTTTCAATGTTGATCCCAATTGTGCAGAGTTACAGAACTGCAATTGCTCAAACATCGGTTTACGCTTTCGATAGATGTGTTGATATTCTGAAGAAAAATAAGGGTTTTCTTGTTTTCCCACACAGAATAAATCTGTTTGCTTCCCATTTTATTGTTTTTACTTAGAGCAATGAAACAATACTAAAAGTCAAGTTCTCTTCTCCAGGAATTCCTCACAAAAACGAGCAGCACCACTGCAGATGTCCTTTTTAGTAAGGGTATACAGTGTATGGAAAAGCACTTCAGAAACGTACATTGCCCACTCTCAGAGAATCTTGCTTTCCTATGTACAGATATTCCCCTTCCAATTATTTTCTAATGTTGATTTCCAAACATCTGATACCAAGTCTCACTGTTATACACCCAAAGTTCAGAGATGTTGAGATTTTATCATGATGCTGGGCAGGCATTTCAGTCTGAACCTAGATGATGACAGATACTTCAGTATTGCTGTCAAACCATATCACCACAGGAAGGGAAGAAAATCAGGCCCAAGCTAACTGAATTTACATTTCTTCTCAGTTTTTCTCAAGAAAATGAAAAATCTGGGAAAAAAAAGTTTTGTTTCATGTCAAGTGACGTGTCCCATTCAACTCGAAACAAACTGTTTAATTTCTGGTACTTAAGAAAAGCAAAGCCAGCAAAGGCCTAGGTTTACAAGCCTGTTAGAAAAGGAAGAACAAATCACATGCCCTTTTTGCCCAGTAATGATGTTTATTTTTTGAAACAAAACCAAGGCATAAAGGAGACCCAAGCTCCAAGATGCGAAAGGCCTTGGTTCAGAACTCTGTCATAAATCTGCAAATATTTGAAGACTTGTACCTCCTTACTTTGAAAAACAGATCATCAGGTACCCTGGTCTGAAGCACATCTATCCTGCCATCCTCCTTCCTCGCACTAGCTGAGCTGGTGTAGCACATGCAGACAGCCACAGTGACAGCAAGCGAGGAAGCTGAAGGTGCCCCTCAGCCAGAGAGCTGGGCCAGCCTCCCAAAAGGCGGGGGTGAGGAGCCAGCTCCAGTCCCTCCCCACCGGGACACGGATACCCAACACGGGGCAATGCTAGCAGACCAGCAACGTCTCTCCTCAGGGTAACCTCTGCCAGGGTGATGGCGGCATTCTTCTGACAGGCAGTGGCCCACCGGGCCATTCCTGTGCAGGCTGAAGAACTGGACCTGGGACCCTCATTCTGAACACGTCTGCAACCATGCTGGAGAGACATCACGCACTGCCACGCAGCTTTGGGAGCCTGCTGCCCTACAAGCTTCTTTAATGGTTTATCAACTACAAAACTAGGGAAGTAATACTCCCTTCCAACATTCACTCCCTAATCCAGTTCTCTCACCCTCTTCTCTAACTACTCAATCTGTCTTGCAAAGGCTATGACACCGACTCTCACTTCATGATAAAAATGCAACACGCAACTTCTTCTCAGCCCTCTCTCCGATTCCTGCCCCCCCTCCACACCCCAGGGCCCACACACTGAAACCAAGGGGAGCCTTTCCAATGCCTTCAGGAGGTACCAGAGCAATCCCATGCCAGTGACAGAATCCTCTTCCTACCAACCAGCTAAATTCAGAGTCGAGCATGCAAAACAAAAGAGCCAAAGGCAGCATAAAACACAGGTGACACCACATGCAGGGCCCTTGGTGCAGATGGGGGGAAGGCAGGTTATTGCCAGGGCTCCCCAGAGAAGCCAGTGCCACACCAGGACCGTGTCTGGTTCCAGAACAGCAACAACAAGGGAGCGAGATGAGGACATCCCGTGTCCTGCTCGGCGGCTGTCCCAGCCGGCTCGGCCGCGCTGCAGGCCAGGGAGCAGAGTCCGGACTGCCTCGGGAGCGGCTGCCCGGGACAGCCTTTTGTGGCCAGGATGAAGTAACACTGTCCTTCCACACCTGTATCAGACTACTGCTGCCCGAGTATCAATCTCACAGCAGCACGACTTTCAAGTAGTTCTGTGGATTATCCACAGAAAAATATAATAATTCAGAAGCAATTCAGTGTACTAATTTCTGTTTTAACACCACACCATCTTCATCTGCCAGAAGTTATGGGATGGAGAAGGTAGGTTTGTGACAAAAAAAGCCCCAACTTCTTAGATGGTTTAAACAAAAGAAAAGTAGTTAAGAAGTTGGCTCACCTAGTGACAGTACAGGCAAGACAAATGCAATCTAAAAAAAATGCGTACTAACATCGTTAACTAAAGAGTCTGCCTCCAACAACGGGGATTTCCTACCCCACCAGTCATGGGATTCTATGAAGACACAGCACGTACTCCGGTAAAATTATTTTTGTTTCTATTTGCATACCTTTTTTCTCGGTACGCTCCCTCTATCTCCATTTTCAGTTCAAGTCACTGAGGCCTGCTTCAGTCATTATTACATTAGAGAAAATTTTAGGTTACAGAAGCTAGAGATGAACTCAAGCCCCGGGTGACAAAACTCAAATGCAAGTCAAATGGAGCCTTTCATTCAAATGTACAGTCTCATTAAGCTTCTGGTTCTTATTATCAAAGCACAAGGCAACATTTTATCAGGCCACAACAAACAAAACTATCTGCATTTCTGAAAAATCACTGAACTTCTAAAAATCTAGGCAAAAAAAAAAAATTTAAAAAGCAGCCAATTGCTAATCTTCTAATTGCAGAGCTTTCTGCATCCCTAAAGCAGCATGGAATCAAAACTGCCCTTTTTCTATGTACTGAAACATATCAGCCAAAGATAACATGAGAACACGTAACGCTGCTTGGAAGCATTGTGATTTACAAACGCAGATTTGTTTAGAACTTTTAAGGACAGGTGAATAGTGGTACCACCTTTAATGCAATAGAATAGTGACATCTCAAACAAAAAGTACATTTTAACACGCCTCTTTGGCTCCATGAATAAGCCAATTCTATCACCTCTTAAAGCAACTCAGAATTTGACCACTTAAGATTCTGGAGAACAATTACTTTATTTACAAACACTCTTTTCTGTACTTCATAGTAACATGCCATTCTTGTTTCCAGTGTGAATGTCTAAAATACGTTTTGCTGTGAATTAAAAAATTTGATGGACTAAAACTTCTCAGCTTCTGAGTATCTTGAAAGCTACCGCTACTTCAGATATTTCATAGATGTTAAATTCATCAACATCTGATAAAAGAGAAAGGTCTTAAACTAAAAGAGTTTTATGTTCTTCCAAATGCAAGGATGATCTCAGACTCTCAAAAATTTAACTACATTGCTCCTATAAAAAAAACCTGCCTACAAGGAGCCTGTGAGCATGTTGTTCAGATATGGAAATCCAGTTTGTACAAGACTTATTTCATACTCACTGATTTTGTCTGTTAAGACACTACACATTTTTAATATTAGTCTTTGCCTCACATCAATTTCCAGCCCAAGGAAAATTCTGAGAGAACAAGATCCATAATCTAACCAAAAACCGTTCCAACTCTGTATCAGAATGTGCAAGACAAAACACAGTGCAAACTTAATTTTCTCTGTGTATTTTCACATCTCAGCCATCTACGCTAGGTAATGCAGAATTATTGAAGTAGCAGCCCTTTCAAGTATACACTCAAACAATTGAAAGCCAGATCTAAATCAGAACTTGGCGAGATTCTACCTATGCCTTCTTCTAACGACATCTCTGAGCAAAGAACGCTTCTCATCCTTGTGAGACTTGACCTGACAAACAATACACAAGAACACAAATGAAAATTAAATTCCCATCACTCTTACTATACTAAGAAGGTCCAAAACCTGAGACTGTCAAACTATGGAAACTATGTAAACAGAACTTAAAAAAAAAAAAAAAACTTAAAATTCTAGCAAGAGAGATTCAGCATACTACAGTTCAATACAAAGTAATGCAAACACAGTCAAGTTACCATTCCATGTGTGGAGTCTGACTTTCTCAACCTCTGCTCTGTACTTGTAACTCACAGCATGCTGCGTACCAGACAACCTACTGGTATGCCAACAGCAGCAGTAACTCTGCCTAGGCCTGTCAGGTACCATTGCTGGTCATGTCAAGACACAATTTGCTTTTACATTGTTTCCTCCTTTCCTCTCATAACAGGTCACTCAGTATGCAAGATGGATTATATAGAACCATGCCATTTCTCAAGCCAGTTGCGACGTTTAATGCTTTTCCTGCACAACATTTAATTTCTATGATGGTAGTTGCATTTATTATATCAATTTAAGCAAAATAAAAAACCAGAGCAAAAATTACTTTAGGATCAACATTATGCAGTGGGTCTGATTTTTTTTCAAATGCAGTATCTGAACATTAGAAAAAAGAAAGTGTTTCCCAGTCAGTGCAGTAGTTGGTGGTTTTGCAGGAAAAAAAAACATGTGTTTTGAAAGGCAGTCTTTTGTGACTTACTGTGAGATACCAAGGCTATACTGGCAGCTACACAGAAGCACAGAAGGAGTTACTATTCCATATTAATGCATGGAATCTTGTTCTATATACCCAAGAAAATACTGCACCTGCAACATAATCATTGGGACTTGGCTTTTACAGTATTTACAGGTTGTCTCCCGGTATTTACAGGTCTTCTCTACATGGTCTGGCAAATCTTTTCTCAGTATTTTTTCTTTGCAATCAGCACGAGGACATGAGAGTTCTTCAAACTGACAATCGGTTTTCAAATGCATCTGAAAGACAAAAAAAATAAAAGAAAAATAATCAAGGCAACTAAGTTTTGTGCATGTCTTCTATCCTTTGAGACATCCTACATTAAATAACTTCAGAACCAAAGTCAGCAAAGTTATTTTGTGTACTATATTGTGCAAGAGCAAACACTAACAAATCTACTCAGGAATACATTTTTGACTTAACACTCTATTTACCTAGACAGCAGATTTCACTGTATTACAGATGTACGCAAGCTTCTTTTATACTAAAAGCATTCTACCACAGTCCAAAATTCCACACAGGCTACTTAAAAAAAACAGCAAGCATCCTTTTTCAAGGTATATTAATCCACATAAATATAAATGCTGCTTTAAGTTAAGTAACTGAGCTTGCTCATTCAAAGCAAGTACCTACACATCTCACTGCAGACTGTTGTGTAGCTATCCCTGCCAACTGCTAAATCACTGCTATGTTATGCCTTCATAAAACAAAGCTACAAGTTACTTTGTACGAGTCTGGGGAAGCCAAAGGTTTAACTCCATGTATAAACCACCACTTACATGAGAGGATTAAGACTGGTAAATAAAAATAAAAACACACCAAAAAGGAACTGAAATTTCTCACACTTGTAAAGTACACATTAAGATTTTTCCCAATTTTAGTTCTCCCTCCAGTTCTCATCCGTTTCATGCGTTCACATTTCCAAGCTTTAGTGTCACACAATCACAAGGTTTTTTACTACAATTCCTTACAGCTCATCAAAAAGCTGAGTTTCAAAACAGTTTAACCCTATTCTGACATCTATAAATCAGATTAACCACTAGTGTGAGCAAGTCAAGAAACAGACTAGGGTTTTAATTTCCAAGATTTCTTCTCATTCTTTAACTCAAAAGCAAGATTATGACTATGTTAGATTACTTACCAGTAATTGACCCAAAGATAGTTGATTACTTACCAGTAATTGACCCAAAGATAGTTGTTCTTTACAGCCCTTGTTTTCATTTCTGCAGTATATTTGAAGGGCAAGCAGCTCTCTCCTGCAACAATTATCTTTAAATACCTGAAAAATCACTTAATTTTAGAAATTAAAACCACTCAAGAATACGCAAGTTCAAATAAAGTAGAAGCCATGCAATTTGGCTACCGCACTATCATTTAATTCTAACTTTATGTGCAGAAATAAAATCCTATCATTCATTTTTCTTGAATGTGCACACCACAGATTCCTCCACTATGAAGCAGCCCAATGAAAGAGAGTATTTGGACAGATGATCTACTACTGTTTCACTTTTACTATAAATTCAATAAAGGGAAAGGTACAAGAAAGGACTCAATATTTTGCTGTCTGCTTGCCAATAATAGGGCTGCATAAGCTAGAAATCTCTACATCGTTTGGGGAGCTGGTGTATCAGGTACAACACCATAAGACGAAAAAGAGCCAAAGCCCAGTGATTTAGAGAGGAAGGATTTCACAGAAGGCTGTCCTTCAATGAACGGTCTGGTCAGTTGGAACACCGACTTGCACTTCAGTGGTAACACACAATTAAGGACATTTTCTAAGGTCTTCGACCGGAGGAAGTTTATTATTTCACAGACAGGCAGGCTTTAACTATCTCTCCATTTTAATATTTATAAGCCTTTCCAGCATTTTTTGCCTACAATAGAACTGCAAGAAGGTAGAAATAGAGAGCTCTGGGTTTGGATTTTTCACCTTTTGTGGGTGATACTTCATAAAAGATAAAGGGGCAACTTAACTGCACTCTCAAGAAGCCCCACTGCTAAGGGGCAGGAACTAGGGATGAGGACTGAAGACCATTACTACTACTCTGCAGTCTAAAACAAAAGGTTAACAGCTTCCAGTTCTTCTGCAATTGCCTTCACGACCATTAAGCAATACCAAAGAACCCGGCCCAACCTATGACTGCTTCTCTGACAAACGCAGTTCTGCGATGCTGCGTACACTGCAGAGATACTGTCAATACAGAGCGGTTCTGCACGCTACCATTCAACCACAAATAATTCCGAACGGATCTGTCCACAGTGACTACGAATCTATCCTCAGTGAGGAAGGAAACACTGCAACCAGTCTCATCTGACACAGGTCACTGACTTCCGTTTACTTTTCAGCTGCATAGGTGACATTTAATGAATCAACAAGCCTCATTTGAATAATCAATTTGTCAGGACTCTTATATTTTTCCCAAAGTAATTTATATGGTTACTAGGTACAGTTTTGCTGACTCAAGTCAAGGTAAGAAGATAATTTTTAAACAGTTTTTCCAGTTTTATTTGAAAGCTCTTCAGTGATTTTGGACATCAGCATTCTAAGGGAAGAGAGAGTTTTATGAAAATCACTGACTTGCACAGTTAGTCTAACATGTATTTAATATACACTGCCTTTCTTGTCCTCCTATTTTAGAGATATTTGAAGTTTCATAACAAATCTACATATTTATACATATTGGGAGTTAGTAAGTCAGAGTCAAAACAACAAACAAAGTAGGCATCATGATTATTGGCCTGAGCTCCTGGAGAGCCCATCCATGCCAAAACTGAATTACATTGAGCACTGTTCAGAGAACTATTTTGTGTTAAGACAAGAAGAGATTAACATACCCACTAACCTTTTCCGGAATATGGTTACTATTACAAGTATTTGGGCAGGAAATACTAACACAAAGAATTTACTAAACACTTTAGAACGTAAAAACTGCATAAACTATGTACTAAGTCAAAAAGAATTTTCTTTACCCTCAACCTTTCAAAGGCAACACAAAGTTTTGCTGTGAAAAACAGTGAAGAGGGTATCAGTGAAATAACTTCTCCCTATAAAAAGAATCTGATTCTATTACAGTTCTTGTAACTCCACACTGTTCTGGTTCCAGTGTGGTTCACAGAACACCATGCTGTAAAAACAGCTTAGTGAAACAGTAGATGCTGGTCTGGAGCGAGATCAGGACGAAGGTTTGCCTAGAGCTGTCACATCTCCGCACCTACAGGAGATGCAGTATTTCTTATGATCCTCCCAGCTGACGGGAGGACAACTGCAAAGTGTTGCCACAGCTCCCAACTATGAAAATAAGACATGACACCTGGCTGGACCATTAGGGATGAAGCTGACATGTTGTTTTCTACCATGTGGTTAACAGTAAAAATGAGCTGTCATTCTATATAAAATACATGGTTTAGGTTTTGTAACAAAACTATCTTCCTCAGGTAGCTTATTAGGCTTATGAAATAATGACCACAAAGCAACAACACATCTTATGCACGCCACACAATTCAATACTCTCAAATAAGAAACAGTTTTAACAATACCTTATCTTTTACTATGCTTTCTTGACATGCTGTACATTTTGGACTAGAAGAACTGGAGAGAAAAGAAAACAGAAAAACTATTTTAACTCATCTGAATTTTTGTAGTACAAAAAATTCCAGTTATGAGGCACTTGAGTTATAATTATTCAATATATTTTAAAATCATTAAAAGTGGATATAGTTCATTGTAATGAGATAACATGATGTTATTTCAAAAACACGTAAACACTGAGCATTCCCAAGGAAGTCAGACCATCACAATGCCTCCAGCCAACTGCACAGTGGTTTTCTTCAAGATGACAAAATTCATTCCCTATTTTACAGTCTGCACCTGATCCACAATTTTTGTCATTTCTCAATCTATCTGTTCAAACAGGCAAAATATTGTCTCTTGAATTCTCCAGTCCTTTTTCAGAGAACATCTAATTAAACTTTACTTTCCCAGACAGTCAGTTATACATCTTTTTAGGGTAAAAAAGTATTCATGGCCATCTCCTTCAAGTCTGTTCTGGTTTTAGCAACTGTTAGAGATCCTTGCTCCATTCTTTACCTGAACTGTTACCCTGTAGCTGTTTGGGTAATCTAATTAACAAACCTGTGATCTCTTAAGACAACAGGTAAGTTGAGGAGCAGAGCAGTGTGCGAAGAGAAACTGAACTGGAATGTAGGAAGCTTGGGTTCCTACAGCTGTTTCTGGCTCTGACCTGCTAGGTGTCATAGCGTAAACCCCTTCATTCCTTTTTAGCTACTCTTCCCCATGTAAAATGGCGATAACCATACCGATTACCCCTGCAAAGCACTGAGATCTAAGGATGAAAAGCACTAGGTAAAAGCTAGGTAAATTCTTTTGTAAAGCGACATATTGACAAGCTACGTAAGCTGCAGCTGCCAGCAGCAGTGCAAATCAATGCGAAAGGCTGAATAAGTTTGATTATGTTCCATAATCAGTATGGCTATTTCAAATCATCTCACTGCCTCCTGCTCCTTGAACTGACCATTCTGCCTCATCATACTTCTGAGCGTCTTAACTACCTTGCAGCTTCTGTAATATTTTTAAGTAAAAAAAAAAAGGGGGGGAGGGAACAATTAATCTGCTTGAGGGCATATAGTATTTAATACAAGGTCATGCTTTCCTCGATTTTACTGAATGCACTCAAGCATCCCACTTGTTCTTTTAAACTACTGCTGCATACTGAGCAGCCATCTTCACCATGTTATCTACACTGACTCCCAATTCTTTGTCCTCAAATAACCCTGGAACAGAACCTACTAGCATGTAATCAGTCTGTATGCGCAGCAGCGTAGCAACACTGAATGAAAAATTTTTGTGCCAAATACAAAAACAATGTAAATTTATTTTGCTTCCAGGTTTATGGCACACTTTCTATTTCTCAGAAACAAGGAGCTGTAAATTTAATTTTAATAAAGGATTTATTTGCAACAAGCATTTAAATACAGTGAAATAACTCGAGTGAAAGAGCCCTCTGCTAGATGGTCTTACCCATGTGTCCTTTTCAATAACAGATTGGTTGGAAACTCAAGAAGGTAAAATTACACATATTCTAGCTGCACTGTAATAAGCACATGTGCATGTCTCACAGCAGGGAAGGAAAATTGCCCAGATTCCAGCAATGCCAGAATTGTTATTGCTTAGATTGTTAAGGATCTGCTCTGTCCATCTGCACACATCCAAGCATGGCAAGTGTTTGCTTATCTGCAGTCACCATTATTAACCATGTAAGAGTCTTCCAAAAACATAGATTCAGAAAGAAATAACTGCATTTCTTGAACAGAAACCACAGCTCACCTGAAAATGTGTATTGAAAGTAAAGTTGGTGGGGTTTTGTTGTTGTTGTTTTAAGTTTGGTACGCTGTAGCACAAAACCTATAGCAGTGGATTAGTGAGCTATGGGCCCTTGTATTTGCCCAGTACAGAGGTTACTCTATCGTGAGACAGAGTAATGTAATATCCTCCAGTCTCTTTTGCCCTGCTGCATGTAGTCTTGATGTATATCTATCTGAGATTACAGTATTTCCAACTGAAATATATACTAATACCTAGAGTCAGGATGGTCACAAAAAGTAAACTGGAGATCATCAAGACCTTCCAAAGTCAAATCCCCTCTCTGTTAGTAGTCCAGTGTGCAACATTCAGTGAGCTCAATCTCTTCTGAACCTCTGCTTTGCCAGTAGTAAATGGAAGTACTGACTGCTTATTTACCTCAGGAGATAAAATCCTACAGAATAGTCTCCAAACACTAGTTTTGAAATCAGACTGCTGAATACAATCAGTTGCAATGCATTAAAGTTGAGAGGCAAAGAAATATATTTCTATGGATGTACAGATATTTCTTAAAAGCTAGTTACCCCTTGAATGATCACACTTTTATTATTACCTAGACTGGGAAAGAATGCATCTCTCAGTAGTCATTTTGTGTCTGTAACATTCACACACCCACTTTGCACTCTGGCCCAAATATTTCAGTAACAGAGAAGCCAGCAGAATGCACAAAACATAAAACCCCAGGACATACAGCTAGAAGGGTCACAGGAAGAGGAAGCTCCACAAGCAGTTACATTTATCCAGGGGTCCCACCACTCAAATGTAAGTCTGGGTCCACAGCTCGGTTAGGTACTACCAGCCTAAGGAGCCTCTGCAGGCTCACTTCCTCCCACAGCCAGGATTTACTGAGTGTATTTTACACCAAAACAGCAATGTTAGCAATCACGTGAAATAGCTACTCAGTCAAGGCTCCAGAGGAAACGAAATTCTTACCTAACACATCACTACATGGGATTAAACCACTACAACAACCATTTCAAGAATATCGATGGAAAGCTTAGTTGTCCCATCCTGACCCAGAGCAGAACGCATATGTTTGCACTAGCATAGGGATAACAAATAAGCAAGCAAGCAACAAGCAGAAGGCTGCTTTGAGCCAGGGCATTAGCTTAATGTATTCCTGAAACTACAATGGTGTCCACACTATTTTCAGCAGTTCATGAGATTTAACAGTATCAACATGTTCTATCACAACAAAACACATACCTTAGCAAGGCATTCATGCAGGTCTCACAGAATCTGTGTCCACATTCAGTCTGTTTAGGATTGCATAAGATGAGGTGACATTTTTCACATTTATACTTATCTTCCACGGCATTTACAAATTTCTCTTTGTAGCCACCTTGCTCTGGAACATAAATCGATGCTGAAGGACTGCGATCAGGATTGGCCCTTTGTTGTACCATTTCTACAGATAAAGGGGGTTCTGTCTTCTTACTCGTGTCCATGCTCCAAGATAGTTTCTGTGAAGCAAAAATGAGAAAACTTCTGAGAAATGAAGACCTCTTTTTCCATAGAATCACAAAATCACAGAATGGTCGGGGTTGGAAGGGACCTCTGTGGGTCTAGTCCAACCTCCCTGCCGAAGCAGGGTCACCTACAGCAGGCTGCACAGGATCTTGTCCAGGCAGGTCTTGAATATCTCCAGAGAAGGAGACTCCACAGCCTCTCTGGGCAACCTGTTCCAGTGCTCCATCACCCTCAGAGTGAAGCAGTTCTTCCTCATGTTCAGATGGAACATTTTAATAAAACAAGCACAACATCTCTGAGAGAGCACGTAAAAGCAGAAAGCACTAAGAACAGATGTGTGTCCACACATCATGTGAACATAATGCATACATAACTGCCTAAGTATATTAAGCATAGCATATCTGTAAAACACACCACATTTTTCAAAGGCCAAGAAGGTCAAGAATTAAAACCTAGTCCTGAAAGCAAAGTGTTAGTTAATTACAGGCACCACTCTAGGAACAAATAAGATTAGAGCTTGCATTCTTCCATATCTCGTTCTCTCTGAAAAATGCCCTGAATATTGACATCGTACTATTAGAACAGCAGCAAGTGGTGTGGTGGAGAACGTGCACTGGTACAGTACCATGCACGTTACTACTCAGACACTACTGCAAAAAGCACACAAGCAGGGGTATCTGGACTCTACGCAGCCCCACTGCCAGCTTTTCCTGTCTATGCCATGCAATAGCAGAGTGTAAGACATGCTGCTTTAAGTCTGGTTTAGTACACAAGAACAGGTTTTTACTTACAAAACACTTTCCAACCATTTCATCATACATCCCCATACGAAGAGAACAGTGATACCAGTCTAACTGACAGAGGAGAAAGGCCTACGTAACATGGCCACTTCATTCACCAGGACTAAGCACAACTGACAGGCAGCTGAGAAAATTAAATGCAGTTGAAGACTGAATTTTGAGTACCTGTTATCCTGGAATGTGATTCTTCTAGGTCAGCATGCAAAGCATTAGCAGAGCAACAGAAGAATACCCCAGGTTAAATTTTAAAACCTGTTTTCAACAATTTCCTTGCTTATCTTATGGTCAAACTAATGTAAGTGGTCTTAAAAGACCTCAGCACACGAAGGGGAAAGCACAGCTAGAGGATACACCACCTATTTACACAAGAGAAATGCCTGGCTATTTACAAGAGAAAGGTATACTTCAGTTCTCCCTCCATGTTGACTGACGCTTGAAATATAAACCTATTCCACTGCTCTACAGTTATAATTCAACTTTAACAAGTAGAATGAAGAAGTGAGGCCCAGTTCATTTCTCAATTATAAAAGGATGTCCACCAATACCACAAAGGGAGTCAAAAGCCTCACATCCCAAATACATAAACCTTCTTGGTTTTGTGACCTCTTATCTTCCCTCGCTAAGCCCAAAACAAGTACTTGCAATTAAACGTATTTTCTCGTAGATCATTCCTGCATGTATACTTCTGGTACAGAATTCTCCACGGAGACTAAACAGACAAGGAAATTTGTTTCACTTCTGATGCCAACTGTTTTTTCTAGAAACAAAAGAGAAAATCATTGCAACTCATCGCTGATACCATGTCATGTCTTTACTGCCATCAGTTGAGCAAGAATAATGGTGTTGAATGACAAACCCACACTTCATTGTCCCTCGCCCCAGGGGAAAGCTTCTCTGTATCTCCATCAAACACAGGCAGAGCCCAAAGAAACCATCCTCATAACTCGGTACATGAATCCGATGATTGAGTCTTATTCAAAACCACCAAAACAAAAAAAAAAAAAACAAACAAAAAAACAAACAAACAAACAAAAAACCCAAAAAAAGTTTCTACAATAACTGAAACAGAATTATAAATTCTTGTCTGCTTTTCAAAGACTACAGAGTCTAATGCCTTGGCAGAACAATATCTGAAAAAAAAAGAAAAATCAGTGCTGAACTGAAAGTAACTTGCAGTTCTCATTAATGAGGAAATTCAGATTATTCAGACCAGGGAAGTAAGCAAAGCCTGAACTAGAGTTTCAGCAGCAAGCATGAAAAAACCCAAACGGATAATGATGACACTGAAGAGGCAATTCAAGACACTTTAACCAGCACACAAGAAATGAGATGTGATGCTGAGAACAAGAGTCCGAGAGACAAGGAGGTTAAGAAAAGTGCCATGAGTGAGAAAGGAAAGCAGCTGACAAAAGTAGCCTGGCTTTAGAGATTGCACAAGACACAACTGCCACTGCTGAACATCTGTGGCTGGACAGAGGGGAACCCAGTCATGAGCTTAGGACTTGGCAGTTTGTCGCAGTTGTAAAAGAAAAGGAGATCAGCGAGAAAGGAAAACAAGCGCAACTCCACAAGCATCCAGACTGGTGAAACGTAGCTACCTATGGATTTCCTTCTTGTGCACAACTGTGGGAAAAGCTTCATTTGGAACTTGTAGTTTAGGAATCTGTAAAGGTTTTCAGTTGTCCAATTTAGATTAGTATCTATCTACCACTTATATCTACTCTTTTCCCTCTGCAAGTGCATTTCTTTATCATGTTCGAAACCTCTACCATTCTTTGAACTCTTGAAGTCAAAAGCCAACTTCAAGCACGCTGACTGGTAAAAATAACAAAGGGAATGCGATTTTCCTTAAAATGCCAGAGTAGAACAAGCCATGGCCTGACTCTGACCCACAGAAGCAACCCAGAAAGCGAGGCACTAAAAGAGGTGCTGACAGGAGAACTGGCAGGTCAAGAAGCACAAAGTTCCTGAACTTGTTAAGTCATACAGCACAACCACTGAATGTCTGTTTCCCCATTAAGTTTCTTCCAAGCAAAAAGAAGCTAAAGATGCTTAGAGAGGTGACATCTTCCAATAACACGATTTCTTCATGGAAACTGAGTAACTGGTCACCAGGAGGCAGGCAGGGGTGAGAAAGAGAATATTCAAGTTTTAACTGAGAAAGAGTGCCAAATACCAAATGAGCAGCAGGTGAGAGTTTCACAGAGATATGAAACTGCTCAGGGGCTGGACCAGCTGGCAAGAGAGATTTCACACCAAAATAAGCTGCCCAGGGTTCCACAGGACTTCACTTCTGGAATTGATGTATTGGATATCTTGTCACAGAAAACAACCAGAAAGCACACTGATAAATACAATTTATTATGCAATATGGCTAAGTCAGATTTGTGTGCCCCGGCTTTTATATTTCTGTTTTATGCAGATGTATGCCAGACCAGAAAAGCTAAACAAGCAGAGCAGCAGAGTAGCCAGCTTGGTGAGGAACTCTCTTCCACAATACTCTGAACCGACAGCATTTTCTTAAGCAGCAAAACTGGGAAGCCGTTCATGAAGTACTGCAATAAAATTCAATAGAGAACTGAGCTTAACAGAACACCAAAATCTCCTTACTACAATGAAAGCGCTGCATTTAACAAGGGGGTGGGGAGACGTGGCGTCTATCAAACTGCACCCACGAATCCGTAGGCACAGAGCTATGGCCTCGTGCATGCGAGTTACATGCTCTTACACCTGTATACGGATCAGTGGTGAGCACAAGCGCAGGTAACGCACACATTTCAGCTGCCACCCTTTTGCAAACAGCTTTCTATGATGGTTTACATAGCACTACAGGGTGTCACCTGCAATGCTGTCTTTTCCTTTTCAGGAACCTTTAACAGCAGGGCTCAGATTATACCCACATAATGACATTTCAAACTGCCAACAAGAAGCAATTCTGAAGTCACAGCTCAGTAAGATACTACGTACTTACAGCAGTGAAGGTAACACACTTCCAGAAAGCAGGGAGAGGAGTCTGGCTAGAACGTTCAAGATACACGAGGCCTGGTGGGGCCCTCCGATTCCTAAAGGCACGGCAAGCTGCCATCAAGTCAAAGACTCTGGTTCTTGTTCAGTAAGCTACCTCTTAACTCCTAATTCACCACTAACTATTTCTCAAGCTCCAGTTTCTCATGCCTGGGAAAAATCATCACAACAAAATAATATGACTTCTAGATGTCTTAAAACTGTTGAATCTTAGACAATCACCTTTCAGGACAGACAAGCACATAAAAAGAGGCAGAGTCACCAAGGTCGGTTCTGTGCACTGTTGATTACGTTATTTCAGCCACGTCTCCTGCAGCCAGTGTTATGCTTATATTCACACTTCTGCAGAGTAACAGAAGCAGAGAATGTTCTGGTCATCAGACAGGTGACACTGCTTGCTCCAGCCTGTCATATCTCACTGAGGTCCATTTCTGCCACTACTCTTGTTCAATACAAGTGGTACTCAATTATCCGAGGCTGGATCTCAGTGAATATTTCAAGCTGTATACACTGTAATAAAGGTTAGAACAATTCGTTGTTACTTAACTCATGCCAACTTTAGTACAGAGGGTTAGAAACTGGAAGCAAAAATGAATTTACCAACAAAGATGTTGCAAGAATTAGAAAGCATGGGAATTCCCAAACAAAACGCATTTTGCTCTTTCCTTGTTTAAGCAAGGATGCTGTTCTCACCGCAGAGAGAGCAAACATCCTAGAAAACTGCATTAGTGTTCTGTAGTATACAACACATTTTTTATTTGCTCTTTGAGAATAAAACTAATTTGCAACCTAGAAATACAATAAAGCTTCTATAAAAATTCACAATAGATTTGCATCTAAAACAACAGAAAAAAGATACCCCATTGAACTCAAACACATCCCCAAAAATTGTTTGCAAAAGGGACCACAGGATTTGGCACCTCTAGCAAGCTCCGTATGAAGACAGTTTCAACATATTGACAATACCAAGCAAATTAGCTTTTGCCAAAGTTTTAAAAAATCATAAAGCTCAAGAAGTTATTTGAAATAATCATTTTTGTTACACTACCAGAGAAGAGAATAACAAGACACAATCTTATTTGGTTATTACTTAGGGACAGAAAAGCTTTTTGATCAAACCACAATTTGTTACTCGAACAGGACAGCACTGCATGCACAAAATCTAAACTGGGCTCTGAAAAAGAAACCTGAAGTCAGACAGGGAGCTAAAGATCACAGCAGAAGAGTGACCAACGAGATCTTCAAAAAACAGTTTAGATATTCTTATCTAAAAAGCATAAAACCACACAAACTGCAGTGTCTTATCCTAACTAGGTCATTCTTTGGTAGTGCAAGGTTTGTTTTTTAAGTCTAGCTTTTAATGCGATAGGGCTTGCTATTGTTCTGTCTCTCTACCCAGCCTCTCAGCAACACCTGTGAACCAACTGGACAGACAGATTTCACGAAAATGAACAGCTACACGGGGAACAGAAAGAGAAACTCCATGTGGTGTCCCAGTGAGCAAGAGGCAACCTCAATCGTCACCACCTCTGCATGGTCCATCAGTTGGCCAGTCAGCACACAATTACACCCAAACCAGCCACAACCACCCACTCCCTCTTGCCCAGACAAACTTCATGGTCTCGTTTCCTCCAATATTATAATGGCGGGGGGTGGGCTGCAGGTCTTTCTTTTATTGTTTTTTTTTTATTGAGGAGGGGGGAGTAGGGGTAAAAAAAAGAGATGTAGAGCACATATTCATAGGAAGCCAGATGTCATCAGTTTTATTCTTCATAGATTTTTCTTCTGTACTTTACAGGATACCCTCAGAGAGCCAGATAACCAGGTACCTGGAGTGGTATTTCCAGCTCTTCAGTCTTCCTAGCCCATGTGCCTTCTATCACGAAGAATTATTGCTTCAAGTTATCACACAGAAATCTTTATCTTAAAATTAAATTATTAAAAGAATCTGAACTTTGCCTTCTATTTCAGCATTTTATAGCTTCTAATAAATTCCTAGCACATACTTACTGAAAAGAATGTACATCTTTCTTTCACTATCTTTTATACAAGTCTCCTGACTCGGTTCTGCTTCTATTTCTGAGTGAGATTATAATATGCAACATATACTGTCATATCTTGATGACTGGTTAAAACAATAATGCAAGCTGAAAGCAGTATATTGGTGACAACATATTATCAATTTACGCACTGAACAGGTGTCAAAAAACATTAAAGCTAAGCAGGAAGGCTGCTATGGGAATCTCGACTTTAGAGCTCCTAAGCACGAGAGTGTCCTGCTGCGGAGGCCCGTTCTCACAACATCCAACCAGCCCTCAGCCTGGCATCCTGGTAAAAGCCCCACCGTCGAGTCTGGACAGGCGCACAGAAAAACAACCGAGAAATAAAATGCAACTAGCTTGAATCACTGCACAAAAATACCTAGGCACTAACTGAGGCAGCACTGGAGTGGCAAGTTTCAAAGCAGAGGGCCATCCATCAATTTTGCCTTGTGTGAGGCCAGAAGTCTTGGCATTTTCCCTCCTCTTGTTCATTAAGGGTAACTACCAACATATTTTTTTTTTTTCCTCCATGCACTTGTCATGCTTGAAGCACTGTTCACTGTTTCTATACAGCATATTCAGGATCTACCACCCAGTGCTGAGGTACTTCCAGCATATACCTTAAGCAGAAATTCTGAGGGGGTAGAGGAGAGGATGGGGAAAGGTTGATAGTCACCAACGCTAGATATAACTACACAGTGAAAAAGATGAGACCATTCCTTATGTTCTTTTATGCAAAACTTTCAAATACTAAGTCTAATTCCTATACAAATACAAAAGCAACACTGATATCCAAAATCCATTTTTCCTTGTGTTAAAAGAAATCGCGTACTTTAACTGCTTTAAAAACTCTGCCCTACACTTCCACAAGCATCCACCTTCCTTGCATAAACTAATGCAAACCAACTGTGAAGACGAACTAGAGATCATACGTGTAATACAACAGATGAAGATCAATAGGAAAAATCACTACTTGGACATATGCAAGAAGAACAGAAGCATGTGAAAACACACAGAAGACATGGAGTACCCTCCACACAAGAAGCGTCTGCCATTGGCAAGCTCCTCACAGTCGCTTCTTAGTGTGGCACCCCGGAGACGCTGAGGTTGAAGGCACCTCTGGGGGTTATCTAGCCCAATCTCCTGTTCAGAGCAAGGCCAATTTCAAAGTTAGATCAGGTTGCCCAAGGCTGAGTTTTCAAAAACTCCAAGGATGAAGATACCACAACCTCTCCAAACAACTTGCTCCAGTGCTTAGCACTCCTTTGTGAGGAGCTTTTATTATAGCAATTATCACATGATATTCTTATGTAGAAAAAAGGCCTGTTCCGATACATGAACTGCTATGTTCCCAAGCAATATTCCCAAGCAAAATTCACCACAATCTTTAATGTCTCTATTCTGTAAAAATTATGGAACAAATAGCCAAACTATTTTTGGCTTGGATGGGACAGGCTATTCCTTTTCCCATCTGAACTAGAAAATCAGAAGTATAACCAAAAATCGTATCTCGATATTCTTGCAAAAGAACAACCACGCATGTCACTTGAATCGCAGACACTGTCTATTTCCCATGTTCTAGATTGCAAGACGACCGAATAGCAGAAAATGAATGGTAAGCTAAGTTTTACACTGTTTTATTCTTTTAACTTTTTACCACTTTCCTTGGCTCTGTTTCTTTCAACCACAAGTCTACACATTCATGTCAAATATCTGACAGGATTAAACAAGCCAGTATCCCAGTAGAGGAAAGCCAATTTAACAAGCCTGCTAGACTACACGTTCATGGAAACAGTTCTAATATATACTCCCTCCTGCGTGTAACAAATTTCTGGATTCTAAACAGAAAAGAATGCATTGGTTAGACGTGGAAAGTAATTACATCAATATTAAGAGATGAGAATGGAAATATTTATAAATAATAATAATGTAGTATTAATTTCTTTTGGAGTATCCAAGCGCCCAGGGACTGACACTTATGATAACTATCCAATAATATGTTGAACAGCATTAACTTTCAGTCTAAAACTGCACTGATCAGAAGAAAACCTTTAAAAGTGTCTCAATTTTGACTATTTAAAAAAAAACAGAAAGGTAATTCACTGCAATTTAGGAAAGCTGATCTTTATTCGACACTATGTTCAACTATTACTTTTGAAAGCTAACAGTATTCTTCTGACTCCCAACACATGGGCTGGCAAAATGGCTTTAAGATTCAGCCTGAGGCAGTAGTAAAAAGTGTTTGTATTTTGACTTACACTTGCTATCTAGTGCTCTCAATAATTACTTCATAATCTCAGTGGGCTAACAAAACACAGTATAGAGTCATTTGAAGTGCAAGAAATCAAAAGCCTCTTTTAGAAATCAAAAGACCTCTTCAGCTTTGAAAGCCTGGGTCACAAGACACAGATAAGAGACATGCTGTCCAAGCTCGCCCTGTGCGCTTTCTTCTGCATTTTCAATTCCAGTTTAGGTTCTCATCTATGGGTGCAAGAGAGAAAAGAGAAAACATACACGGTTATTGTATTTCACCTATGAAATTAACCCCCAGCTGGGATCCATAATTCTGTACGAAGTTTTTAGTAGAAGCATTTAAAGAACAGGAAAGATCAAACGACAATCAGATGATCACAGGACAGCGCATACTTTAATCTCTTCCTCTGCTGTTCAGGGGAAGTCCATGACTGAGGCACATCTGCCAGTCCCATGTGGAGGAAGTGGATCAACACTAATTTTTTTGTAACTTCTGGCTCTGTTTACAAAGGAAAAACTCTAATCTACCAGAGAAGAAAAATATTCAGATCTAATATTCTGGGAAATGCCATGATAATCATAATATTTCAAGTTAGTTTCCTTTCACAAAATTGTTTTATATAAGCTTTGAAGCGAGAACTAGCAAAGCCAGTTCAGATTTGCATTCCGAATACTCTGTTTTTATGGAAAACTATTTCCATCAGTCCAGATTTCCTCCACTTCTCATTTCACAGCCAGCCTAACATTTCCTTTACTTTTGTAAACACAGCATAGAAGTCATTGGTTCACATGTACAAGTGGTAATGTCAAGTCAAATGCATCCAAAAGAGAAGCTGTTCACTATGTTTCTCACTGATGCCTGCTATGACTAGGAACAGTGAATTTGAACTACCCATGACAAATCCTAACACGGATCAACAAGGGTTAATGTAGATGGCATGTCCAAATCATTTTGGTCAAAGTATGCAGCCCTAGAAAAAGATGTCTCATCCCTAGTGATCTATAAAAGTCCCCTTTGCCTCCCAAGATGTGCCTTCAAGAAAAGTTTGTTGCATGATTTACCACAAACAACTTGCTTTTAAACTATATCAATTCAAGACACTAAAGTCTTCTAATCAGCAAACAGGAATTAAAAATTCCTGCTGTCTTTCATTGTCAGTCTTCTTTTCTTTCTTTTTTTTTTTTCCTTTTAAACCAAGACCTGCCAATGTATGCTATTCTTTTCCACCCTGTTAATCAAACAGATCCTCAGCTTCAAATCCAATGAATTTCAAAAGCCAAGCAGAATAGCAACAGATATTCTTCAAATCACAGTCTATCTATCTACTCTGCTGACTGGCAAGTCGGTGAAGAGTACCTCCTCCGTTGCCAATTTCTGACAGAGTATATCTGTGCTGACTCTTAACAAATCCAACCTTGAAATCTAAGAAGAGACACTGCCTGTCTTAAAATTCTTTAGCTCATCTTCTGCAATTATTAGAAGAAAGTATCTGAAGGCAAAAGGTGTCAGTGACCAGCAAAGCACTTCAAGAGGCTTATTATAAATAATTAGGAGAACTGCATTCTCAAGAATCCCAAAAATATTAGTTAATCTCATTTTAATAAGCAGCTCATCTTCAGCAAAATAATCCTCCCAGGAAATTCTGAACACAGCAGAGTACAGAGGAAGCTGGTAAATGAAAGAGAAAGCAACTTCAAGTATGGCTATGCACTTTTTGAATTCAGTGTTCAAATGAAGTACTGGGGAACTAGAAATTGCCATCCCAGAAAACTGAGATCGCAGCATCTCACTTCTACAAGAAATTTTTCCCGCTCTAAGCAAAGTAAGCTTTCTAAGCCTACATCCAAAGCTCAGAAAATCTCTCTCTCCTGTCTCCTACGAAAACTAACTCACCCATGTGAAACATTTCCTGCTCTTCCATTTTATCCATTTGGCCACTGCATACTACAATCACAGGTGAGAAAAGCTTCCTTTTTAACACTGCCCTAAATACTAATCAAATTCTAGAAACTAACAAAGGCAAGTAACATCATCAGAGTATTTCATTTAACATTCAACTGCCTGGAAGTCATTCATGTATGCAGAGATCTCAACCTCTCACTAATCTTACATGGATTTTTCCACCATTGCAGACGGCATCTTCAGCTTTGTCTAAAATCACTGTTTCTTATTCAGGAAGCAAAAGCAAAAAAAAGACCATAAGGGCAACTCTCTCGTCATTTGCTTGTGTCAGAACGTGAGGGAAGACAAAAACATTCTACACTTGTTTAATGAAGTGAGAGCAGGTTTACCTTTAGTTATTTCAGTGTTTATACTGTATACTTCATTGTTTAGATTATATTTTCTGTGACCGGCATCTTGAAGTTTGGGAAGTGGGGGGAGGTGTTGGGTTGTTGTTAAGATTTTTCTATTAGAGGGGGGAAAAAAAACCAAACACACACACACAAAAGATTTAAAAACAAACCACTGAAACGCTTGTGCTAGTATTTCTAGTTGCACTAAATCCATTCCAGTTTCTACACTTCTAGTAAAAATGCATTACTGAAGCTGAGTCTTCAGGAGGAAAAAACAAAAGTCTGGAAAAAGTCACAGACCCCTAATTCAGACTTGTCAGAATATTCAGAATCCGAACCCCACATTCACTGCTACCTAAAGCATTTTTTACCTTTATAAAGGTGTTGATGGAAGAAGCTGGGTTTTTTGTAAACTGAAGATTTAGCTTTCACAAAACATGTTTCCCAGCAACGTAAGAAAGGAAGGAGCTTGTTCCTTCCTCTTGTAGTAAATGTAGGCTTTGGAAATATGCTATTGCAGGCCAAGTCTAAGACACAAATTCCTTCTGGTGTATGACAGTGTTTGTTCTTCCAGCTGCAAACTCTGATTAAAAGCTTCTTTTACGTGGAACCCGCATTCAGTTCCCTAGTTTCTCTCTCAGATTGTGATTACTTTCCCATGTATCAAACTATTGTATTATTTTGCCTTGCCAACATTATGTCTTGTATTTGCTGCCTGCAGGTTTATATCAACTGTTTTTCTGGAGGTTTCAGATCAATAGACATTGCTGACACCTTAAGAACAAGCCATCTCTACAGCATTAGTTCAGACAAGCTGCTACTAAGGACAAAAAAAACAGGTCCCTTTGAATATTTCTCTGTTGCATTGGATTTTAAGAATTCATCAAATTCGATGAGAACGTTGTTCTCCTACAATGTGAAGACTGTAAAAGTATTTTACAAATTTTTCTGACTAAATTTCACATCACTACCCAAAAGAAGCGTTTATCACTGTTACACAGCCAGAAAGTTTAACACGAGAGAGCAATCTCCCAAAGAAACTTCTGGTAGAATTGTAGAGTACTGCTGCTGCTTAAGAGACACGTTAAAACACAGTGCTTTCCACATGATCCACAAAGCCTTAGAAAGATTTCTGTCTTCAGCTTTGGAGTATGAATTTGCCAGTTTTCGCTGAAAATTCTTTTTGCATGCTTCAAGTCAGAGGGCTCCTCTAAATATTAATGAAATCGTGTTCACCTCTACCAAATAAATACTGAATTGAGCAATTTCGTTTAATTCATTATGGACAATCTAACACTTAAATGTGCTTTTTTGTTTTTGAAAATTCAAATCTGAAAGCCTCCAGGTGTTGCACAGAAACTAAATGAGAGTAAGATTTCTTGGAAAATTTATGCTGATAAAGACTATCTGCTTGCATTATAAAGATCCATGTAGGCACAGTCCAGATTTGCAGAATGCAAATAATAACTTCCAATTGGAGCAAATGTCAGATTTAAAAGTATGCAGAGGACACTCACTGTTAGAGCAAGGGACTTAAATCCTAAGATTAGAGTTTAAAGGATGCTACACTGCTAATGACTATTCAGAGGACAGAGAATGCTGAGCCCCCACTTCCTGCAACTAACTTGTGTCTAGCCAGTGAAGCTTCCAATATTACAGCAGTAGTTTGGAATTATTTTTTCTACCAATCCTACTGAATGGTGACATGATTTTAAGACTTGACCACTTCGTTTTCCCCTGAACTATCAAATAAGTACAATATTGCTTACCTTTCATAGCAGCCCTGGCCTGCAGTGTTCTACATGAGTAGGAAGTACCATTTTTAGACTCTTCTTCTAGTGAGATTCATCACCAGTCTAAATACTCCTAGAAGTCTGGATAAGAAGCAAACACCTACCCACCTTTCTTGGTCTCTTAAGGGATATTTTTTTTTCTTCATAATACTTTCCAGCTAAACTGCAGCCCAGTAGTTTATGATCTATATGGAGCAATTTCAGGATCTGAAAACACTAGGTATAATATTACAGACAAACAGCTAGAGAAGTCAAGATACCCTCGTCTCTGTATACAAGGAGAACTACAGCCTTAACATCATAGAGGTTTCTGTGAAGAATCCTTTCTTCTAACTCCTCCACATTGTTCTGGAAGCTCCTATACTGCTGCTTTTAGAAGAACTCCAAAAAGCATCAAATTGAATCCAATTGAGAACATCTATAAATACACTTCCTGCAATATAGCACAAAGCCCCAAAATGCCGTAATACACATCCATGAAGCCAGGTACAATCCAGTTCCTGGGATTCTTTTCCATCATTAGAGAACCTCTACACCACCCTAGTGATAGGCTCACAGCCCACAGCACAAACTGACATCCTGTCATCATTTCATTCAAGCCTAGGAGCATTTGCCTTCAGTACACACAGCTGAAAGTTTCCTAGCAACATACAACAGTTGGAGGAAAAAGAAAAAAGAAAACAAAAAAAAGTAGCTCCAAAGCATCTGTTAAGCATGATTCCTGTTTCCTCTATACCTCTGCTAACCCTACAAGCAATTATTTTGAGGCCAAGGGCAGAAAATTCCTAGTGTTTGATCAGTGAGTTCTGTAGGTTAATAATACATTGCCAAAAATTGGTTTTTCCTTGGGTTTCTTTTATTTTAATCTTTTAACTTAATCTTAAAGTTTTATTTTAAACTTTTGAAGACAAGTTATTTGGTGGTGAAAAAAAAAATTTACTAAACCAAGTATATGTAAACTCACACTGTATTTTTTTCTTTTTATAGTTTTAATAATTTACTCTCCTGGGTATTGACTGTACCAGAGTTTTACTAATCACAGCTATCACCTGCACAGCTGTCAGCAAATAAGCATAAGTGAAGGTTATTCCATTTTGGAACAAGAATACATTTTGTTATCAATCCAAACACTTCTGTGTCTCACTGAAGGAAGGGATTTCATTACTGTGCTTCCAGAGGACAGAAGGCCAACAAGAGCTATAATTAAGGCAAATCCACCGTATCTTAAATTCAGTTGAATGAGGACAATCCCAATTTTCTCACTCTTCACACATGAAAATTTTAAATCTTTAATGATATGTCATCACTCAATTTTTTTAAAATCACCTTGATACTTTTTTTTTTCAAAAAAATGGCCCAAGCTGAATGTAATATGCAAGTAAGAGCTCATCTCTATTAATGCAAACTTTTTGTACTCATATACTATCCTTTACATAGGCTCCTTTTTTCTCTCACTTGCTGTGTCTTGACCAGTAGCTTGCATCAAGCCCTCCACTACCACATTCAAGTTTTACCTTGAAGCACAACATAAAAATCAACAACACAGGTTTTTGCAATACATATTCCTGGCATCTATCCTTCATCATAGCAGCAGTGCAATGGAAACCAAGCATCGCATATGGAAAATCAGACCGAAGTCATCAAAATAAATGCTCATCGTCACAAAAAATTGTATTACATTTCGATGTAATGAGGAAATACCATGTGTATGACTAGACGCTGAATTAAAAACAAAGCAAAAAGGAGATTTCCAGGAAAGTTTGAGATGGCAGGTAAGTAGAAAAATACTCCGCGTGATTCCTAATTACCTACCTCAATGCCGTAAAAAGACTGCTCAGGTGAAATGTTCTCCTCTATACAAATACACACGCTTTAGTAGAAAAAACAAACAAAAATAAAAATCACAAACTCCTTACTAAATGTAGTAGCAATTTGTCTCCTAACTATTAACTAGCAAGCTCATGAAGTTTGGACTGAGTACAGCCCAGTTCAGCCACACACTGGAACAAAAGGCAAAAGAAACATGTGAGAGAAAGCACATCAATCTGTAATTCCAGATAAATCTTTCTCCTTCAACGCTATCGGAATTTTCATGCTTGACAAATGTGAGATTTTTCCCAGCAGCCAAAAAAAACTTATACTAAAATCAAATGCATCACGAAAGAATTTTACCGTATCACAGCCACACAAAGCAGTGGCACTGCCACCTAAGAACCTGACATAGATGTCAACGCAGTTTCAAGCAACCTGCAAGTCAAGTTACAAGCGTCAGCAGATTGGAGGTGAGTCTCCAAACTAGCAGTAAGAGGATTACGTAAAATACATGTCTTTTCTTAGTATCTACTCTCTAGAACAGGCTCCCCTTCAGAACAGGTTACAAGACGCTTTTCCATTTAAACACCTCCTCAGTATCACAGCTGCTGTCAGAATGGCATAAAGGTTGAAATCCTTGATAGTTCTTGTCTTCCTCCCAGCCCAACCTTTGCTCTTACTCACCCCCTCTTCCAACCTCTTCACTAGCTATCTGCTACCAGGTAAACTCTGTAGCAGCCTGGAAATGACATATTCCTCCTCTCATAACAATTCTCCTTGACAGACAACTGAAGAGACCAGAACGTTAAAAGGGGAATTGTTAGTTTTAAAAAGCTCTTGATTTCCAATGTTTGTGCAACTGTTTTCTTGATCGAACCTGTACACCTCTTTTCTTCACACACTAACACCCCTCCCTTCCCCCAGATTTGGAAGACTGTTTGATTGCTTACATTTCCTTTGTTTTATTTGAATCTCATTTGATCGGCAGCTCGAGGAGAAAGGAGAACAGGCTTTCTCAATGCTCTGTTAGGGTTCTCTTTACTCTTGCCAATAAGGAGAGCTTTGCTATAGTCTGCCCGGTTTCTTTCTTTGCCCTGAAGAAAGAAAAGTTTAAGTTATCTTACCTTCATTCAAAAACCCTATAACAAGCTTCTCAGCATCTGTAAATTTTGTCTAATGAAACTGAGGACTTATCAAACTAGTTTTTAATGACATATCTTCAAAACAACGTAAAGAACATTACAGGTAACGCACTACCATATGATTTTTAAACTCTTGTTTTCCTCTCCTCCACTATTGTTCACAAAGGACTCTCAACAAAACAGTGCCATTTTCTTGGTAACAGTCTGTTAAATTCCATTTGGAAACATCAGCCCAGTTCTGGGAAAGTAACTAATTGTTCTGCAGTGTTTATTAAAAAAAAAACCAACCAACTACCCTATGACAACTTTCAAACAAATCATTAAAAGAAAGCAACCTGGTTTGGGGAAGCTTGTTTCATCCTGGAATTTTTACAGGCACAAAGAGGAGAAGAGTCTGAAAGCATAATTAATTCAAACCTCCATCAACCTCTATCTGTGTGCATTTCTAAATGTTGATAGTAAAGCTTAGACACAACAAATGCTACAACAATGCCCAGGCCACCAGTACACTAAATCCGAGGTCCCCACAGCCTCTCTCATATTTACCCTTCAAGGACAACATTTTGTGACCACGTTGCAGTAACCTCACCTGACCATTTACAATATATACAGTCAAACCACATTTTTTGCAAGAGTTTTGCTTTCTCAGCTCCTGCCAGTGAAGCTGGCATCCACCTACCACAGAGTCCAGCAGTGCCAGTGAACTCTGACAGATCTGCACAGCTATTCCGTCGTGCTGGCGCAGCGATGCTCCCAGGTGACACTAAGCAGACCGGCACCCAGGGCCCCCCTCGGCAGCGTGGTCCCAGCTGTCATCCTGCACAGAACGCTGCGAAGATGGATCGGCCTCAGCAGTTATGCAGAGCCGGTCATGGAAGTTCACACAGTTACAGAACTGTGTACCTGACACTAAATGTGCTGGGCTCTCATTCCCATTATCAGGTCTAGAGTCAGTGACTTTGTAACATGAGACCAAGATAACATTTACGGAGTCCGGAGAAATGCCACAAACTTCCACAGCTATAAACAGTCTTTTTTTTTTTATGGCTTTCTGATTTTTTTGATCTTTGTCACATGCTACAACTCACCTTTGGTCCTCAGGGGAAAGGCAAGGCTGCTGTCACTAGCAAAGTAGCAGCCATGCCACTCTGGACCAGAACCACATTAAGTAACAGGCTAGTGAGTGGTGACAGACTCTGCAACAGAAACACACTGACCAAGGAAAGCCCAATATGGCTCATTCTAGAAACACAATAGCTGGAGAAATAGCCCAGCACTGACATAGAAAACTACAGGAATAAACTCTTACTCATATGAAAAGGAGATCTGCAACTGTACAACACTTTCCCCACCAAAACAGTATATAAATTGAAAATCAGCCCATCATTCTTACAGATGGTATGAATGAAGTATGAATTCCTGTACTAAACATTTACATACTAACTCTGCAAGAAATGTAAGTTCTAAAGCTCTTTTAAGTTCCCATCCTGAGTTTAGACACCAATTAGGATTGCCCTGGTCACTGTCCATTCATATCCTCAGCTATAAACCTGGATTTAGTGCAAGGAGTTTTGCATTTCCAGCCTCCCTTTCTCTCCCAACACATCAGGCAGCCCCTTCCGATCCACGGAGAATTCAGGTGCCTTCAAGGTTTCATTCTCACTGAACAAGTGCACTCCACAGCTAAACAGCGGCATTATGACAGTGCTATACCCTTACAATTCTGGCATTAAAAAAAACCCAACATCCAAAGACATGCATAAGACACAGACAGGATTGGGGTTTTAGCTCTTGAGATTAACATAAGAGAAACATTCCCAGAACACTGTTCTTGAAAAAAAAATCCTTATTATATCAGCTAAGCAAAGTGAAAACTGACACCAAAAAATATTTTAATACATATGAAGTACAAATAACTGTTTGCCAACTTTAATGTACTAGGTAATTTAGGGAATTTATTACAATGAATTTCAATGAGTTACAAGTAATAAAAAAGGTAATCAAAACCCTTACTTTCCAACAGGACACAGTTATTGTTGCATGCTACAACATGCAGAAATTACTTCTATAATCCTTTGTATGTTAGGCAACAAAAAGTACCTTACCTTATTCTCCACTGTCTTGAGCACAGAGGATTAAAAACAAAACATTAGGTAGAAACTGCAAGTGTTTCATATCAAAGAAAAAACAAACCACTGCATCAATGAACTTAAAGGCTGTCTGGCAGGCCATGCACACACTAGGGACACTGAATGAAAACTTATCCTCATCCTTTTTTGCAAGCAGTCAGATCTCCGAACAGGCAACCTGAAGGCAGCCGTTCATCACCTCCCGCTCCAAAAAGCGGAGCTCAGCAACACCACACTGCAAGAGGAGCCACCACAGCCTGATTTTCCATCCTAGCAATCCCCTCCTTGCCCATTACTGCACTGCAGTCTTTCTGAGGGCTATGCAAAATGCAAACAGGGGAGGACTGAAGGAGCCCAGGAAAGAGAAGCAGTTACAGAGAAGTTGTTCAAATCATCTCATGTCTTACTAGCTGTGGGCTGAAAGGAATAAACTACAGAGTTTGGTGGGATCTCTTAGGATTCATTCTGCTGTTCCTCCTCTCATGTTCCTGTCTTCCTTTTCCTTCATTTTTCACAGAATAATTTTGGGATTTTGCTTTGTGGCGAAACTAGAGGGAACTGGGGGAAAAAAAAATTACAAACCATTTTTAAATTTTTGAAGTTGTTTCTTTTCTTTAGTGACTTTACTGTTTATAAGTTATATTAAAGCAACCTTTTATTCTCCTAACCACTAATATTTTAAGGGGTTAAAAAACTAAAGAAAAAAAAAAAAAGAAGTCTTTTAAGGTTTGAGGTGTCTCAGGGTTTTCTGGGGTTTGGGGACAGGGTTACAGTGCTGGTGGGTTTTTTGCTTTTGCTGCTTAAATCGGGGAGATTAGTCAATTAACTATTTTAACACTTGGATGCTTTCTCTAGACAATTAAAACTGCCCTGATTGCACAGCAGCGGTATTTGTGAGACAAACGCCCAGCAGGGGCATTTGTAATTATTTCCGTGTTCCACAACAGCGGCTAAAGAATACATCCGACTATTACAGCAGCTTTCACAGGCGGGTTGAGGTCGGAAGGGACATCTGGAGATCATCTAGCCCACCCGCCCTGCTCAAGCAGGGTCAGCTAGAGCCAGCTGCCCAGAACGGTGTCCCACCAGCTTTTGAGCATCTGCACAGAGAGTGACTCTACAGCCACCCTGGGCAACCTGTTGCAGTGTTTGAGGACCCTCACAATCAAAAGCTTTTCTTGTGTTCAGATGCAATGTTACAGGGTTTTTAATTCATGCCTATTGCCTCTTTGGACACCAGGAGTCTAATTTATACTTGGGTTAGCTTTTTCCACCTCCCCCACCCCAGCTTCTTCATTCTCCACAGCTGCATTTAAGAGCAAAGGGAGCAAAAGCGAGCGCTGGGTGTCTATCAGCCAGTTGTTGGCTCATTTGCAACAGTAGGCTCATCACTGCGTTCCACCCCTTCTTCCCTCTGCATCCCGCAGAGCAAGGCTCAAGGCCAGAACTTCGAGCCCACAGCAGCCCAGCTGCCTACCATCAGCAACCTATTATTCCTTGAGATCCACCTCCTCCTTGGGGGAGGACCCTGCCCAGCCTTTTCTGATTTGGCCTCCCTGGAACATCAGGCAGGGCTGAACACGTGCAGATGACGACAAGGAAAGCTCAGAAGCCTCCAGCAGCTCTTTGTCACCTCCCTGCCCTCCGCTGCAGCCCCCAGGAGAAAGGGCAGCAGCCAGCAGCCAGAGCATGTTATACAGCGATGAGCAAAAAGGAAATCGCAGAGCCTGGAGGTAGGTGCATCCTCCTGGGTTTTGGCTCCTGGCAGTGGAAAGGCTGGTTGCTTTTAGTGGCATGTTTCAACATGGTTTACATTGGCCTTTTAAAGAAAACGTAATGGGCAACATAGGTACAGACTCGCAGACGTAATGAACGTACCTACTACCCACTCCCCCACCCACAGGTGGGAGAAAGATTAATTTCTCACAGCTGCGCATAAGTCCTTTGCTTACTTTCCACAGGGGCTCCTGAGTTTCCATGCATTAGAACAGCAGTATTACCATTTTTTTTTTCTTTTCTAACATGGCTTAGTTAAAATTGAAATACCTGTAACGGACAACATGTTTCTGGACCAAACATTACGTACCACACTTAAAAAATATGATGGATTTGAAAAGGGGAAAGGCCTGTTGGCTTTGGAACAGAAAAAAAAAAAAAAAAAAAAAATCAGAAGAGCTATCCTTCTTTAAATACCCCCAAAATTTG
>Ga0065711_1000462_pt1 | contig 65957 bp, 33 predicted proteins | sample Hoacrofraction12_FD_59098 | JGI IMG/M metagenome (GOLD analysis project Ga0065711, IMG submission 59098) | Hoatzin crop microbial communities from Cojedes, Venezuela - Epithelial fraction 12 v2 (version 2) | ecosystem: Host-associated > Birds > Digestive system > Esophagus > Crop | place... | reverse complement strand
GCCCAGGGAGGTTGTGGAGTCTCCTTCTCTGGAGATATTCAAGACCCGCCTGGACAAGGTCCTGTGCAGCTTGCTGTAGGTGACCCTGCTGCGGCAGGAGGGTTGGACTAGATGACCCACAGAGGTCCCTTCCAACCCCTACTGTTCTGTGATTCTGTGATCAGTGCTCTTCAGTGCAGAAGCAAAGGACACTTACTGGGTATGGAATCAGACTGATCACACACGCTATGGAACCATGACATTTGTGTTACTCAGCCTAGTACTTACGGTTTCACTCGATGGTCTGTGATGCCTCCTAAGTTACTGAGTAGGTCTGCATCTCTATTCATAGACAATCTTAAGGGCACTGCATACTTGATATTTTCAGGTTTTCTCTGTGCATTGTTTGAAATATTTCCATGCTCTGTTGCTACCTAATGTATACTAAGAAATCATTAATGATCAGCTAGTTATGGCAAACTGTTGGTTTTTATGCATTATGTTCTACCCTATCAGTATATTTTATGATGTTTGTGTCCTATTACTTCGCCTCTCCAGCTGCTACTATTGAGGAAGGGAATGCAGCCACTGCATTGAGCCCTTGGGGGGGTACTGCAAAGTACTTAAGCAGCTGCAAAATGGAGTGCCATCGACAATGCTCAGGCCGTCTTTCTGTACGTGGGTGACAGGCATTTCATAGATAAAGGGTCTTTCGATAAAATCCTAGAACGAACACTGATGGCTAACACACGGTGGTACTAAGGCAACAAAAAGCGTCTGGGTGAATCCCACTTGGTTTCTAGTATTTTTATAACACATCACAAATTGAAGGATGTCTGTGAAAGGATTTTACGCATGGTAAATGCCTTTTTCCGCAGTTGGTTTCCATTTTAGTGTCCTGTTTAGAAGGATGAAGTGACATCTTTGTAGCATCTGATTTCAGGATGGACCAGGCTAGGACACTGATACTCTTGTGTCTTCCTGTCTGTGCCTGACAGTTATTCAGAGACCTAACTGTTGGCCCTTGGGACACTGATATATTTAATTGGATTGTGAAACATGACAGAAGTTCATTTTTCAGGCTTTAATCTTGGGGAGTTTCCAATGTATATACAGACAGAGTTGTAATTCTCAGTTGTTCCAGAGGCCTAACAGATTCTAAGATCATTATGTTCTTTACAGCACAGGGTGTGGCTATAAATTATGTTGGGGTGAGCTTGAATAGAACTTTATGAGCTGAATTCCACTAAGGCCCTCAAACCTTGTGCTGTTACAGTTGTAAGCAAGGATGCAGGAACTAATTAAAAGGAGAAATTCCCATACAAGTGCATATTTTCAGTAGGATATGGTAGTTCTGTGGAATTAAAGCTCCCTCACATTAGTTTTTGCTATCATTCTGTTCTAAGGCAGTTTAAATTTTTGGTTTCATATTATATTTTTGTTTCTGCTTCTCAAAGTCAGAGTTCTGGAGCTGTAAAATCAAGCTTCCAAAAGCTGAGGAAAATTGAAATGTCACACTCTACATGGAGTTTTAGGAGTTCGACTAAGAATTTACCTCAACACGGACCATCCATTCTGATGCCTAATTTAGGAACTTTCAAAATCAGTTTAAAATCTTTTTGTTATAGGTTTCATATTCTTTCAATCTCACATGTTTTTTTATCGCTGAATTGCCATGACCAGAAGAACGTTTATGAAAGGCATTGATTTGTTAGCTGCAGTGATTACTGTTCTTCCTTCCTCTGCTGTACCAGGCACCAAATGGGATGCAGAACTTTATGTTTTGCCAGATGCATTAGGCTGTTGTACTGTTTGTCAGACAATTCCTCATGTCCATAGAACTAGAAACACTCTCCAAGACCTAATTAGATTTATGTGGAATGGTAGCTGAGCCAGCAGCACTATATACCTCTAAGTGACTATGTTAATTACCAACCAAAACATAAATAGTAGCATGTCTGTAAGCAGAATACTGGCATGCTAACTACATCTGTGACAAATCAAATCAAGAGAAATACCATTATCTTGCTTGGGATTCTGCTTTCTACTGACAACATGTTTCAATGTTACTGCAGGCCAGTTCCTGCAGAGGCATTTCATTACTCTAATATGTTCTTTTGCAACAAAGCAGAGCGCCATACAAACTAAAACCAACCCCTAAAAATGCTACTAAGATCGTAATTTATAGTTGAACGAGATAAACAGATTGCCCTTTTTCCTCTCTGTATTGCTCAGGTGAGCTATGTCCATAAGTTTAACGCTGTATCTAAATACCTTTGTTTACATGCTGTTGTCATGATAATACCAATGAGCTCTTTCAAACACAAATATTGTTCACAGTATTTATAATTTTGTCTTGATCTGGGGCTTGTTTGTAGCAGTTTATGAACATTCTCATAGAAACTAAGTATATTCAGCCATCTATGCATCTCTTGTTTTATAATCTTCCATGACATTCTGCAAAAAGTACAGAAACCATTAAATTTTCAGTCCTATAAGTGAGATGAAGCACATGTACAAATTTCTTATGTACAGTACTCCTGGGGTTAGGGGAAAACAAAAGCAAATAGAAACACATATTTATCCCTTTGTACCTTTGCTAAATGAGAATCGATATATTCAGTTTGATGATCAAGATCTGACAATTAAGCTGCATAATTAGCTAGGCTTTGGCACTGATGTTTTGTAACAAGGAATAAGGAGTGGTTAGATTTTCGATATGTAGTATTACTGCTTTAAAATCAAGGCTAATGTTGTTTTTTTAAACATTCTGAATGCATTAGAAGCAAAATATCCTCAGAGGGACATAAGCTCAGATATCAAGCACTTTGCCTCACTACATTTTAATTAGGAAAACCTGAAAATAAATCCTGCTGCTTTTTTGCAGCCCCTTTCCCCTGTTTGTTAAAGCTTTACCAATGAAAATGAGTCTTACATGTTTACGTAAAAAGGCAAGTGGTATAATTAAGGACTCTAGTAAACCAACCACATTATTTCAAATATTCTAAGCCTGCAGACTGCTGGGGATGCCTTCTTTCACAGGCCTTCAATTGAGTTAGCGACATATACTTCAGCAATTCCCCTCTGTTCTGATCCAGATTTAAAATTATATTCACATGTGCTATCCTAGCTCTTTACTTCTTTCACTTTTAATTTGAAGGAGAAATTTAATTTGATTGTTTTAGAAGAGGAAAATATTTATACGTGAGAAAGCAGACCCTTATTGTCTTCCTGGTATGGGCTGTGTACAGAACCACTGTACTAGGTACTGTGTTCTGATTCTGTTGCTTCAGCCCCAGTGTGGAGTCAAAGAGCAGTGTTGAAAAAATCTGTCATACTTCTCCTCCCATCATGAGTGCTATTATATTTATTTACCTTTATTTAAAGGGACTATTTTGCTTTCACAAAAATACCAGCTTGAGAGCACAAAACCCCACAATACCTGAACAAAAACCCCAGACTTTTGGTGCCAGCTTTCAAGCCTGATTCTGAGGGATTATATATTAAGAACAAGGAGGTATAATAGCCAGGAGTGTTTGCCAGCTGCTGCTATGCAGCAATCTCTTAGATACTTTTCTCTGCTATGCTGAGTACTGCACAGTACATGTCATTCAATAGTGTGGTACGTGACACCATTGAAAATAAGCTCTTTTCTTATATTGACTTTTTTTTTTTTCAGTTCCTATGTCCACTTGATATTTCGCTTTTGCTTAGACCACTGATAAATAAAAATTGTTGTTACCAGCTGCAATGATTATAGCAATTTACCATCACCATTCTAAAAATGAAAAAGTGATCAGTACATGCTGCACCTCTGCAACAACAGCTTTTGTCAGTGCAGTAGAACAGGTGTGTTCTGCCCCACTGCATTCATTCTGAAGTGCTGTGTAAAAGTCGCACTCACAGGGTAGTTGTGCACGGCAGCCAAGGGGACTACTTTGATAAGAAATAGCCAAGCAATGTGCTTGTGTGTCATAGACTTTGGAATCCTTCTTTTGCAGGAACAGCAAGGCAGGTTTTGGCTGTGGGCAGTAACTATATGCTACAGAGAGTAGCTCTCTTTGAGTTAATTTTCAGCTTTCAAGTGAGTATCCTCTGGTCCTGGAAATTTGTTACCATTCAGGTTTGCATTGGGTTTTTTGCTATAAAATCTTTGTTATTGAAATGTTCTCTCCGACTCACCTCCTATTAGTGTGGGAATATTTAGATGTTGTCATGAATGAACACAGATGCAGTAAGCAGACTTTCTTTGGGAATGGCAGGATGCCCTTTTTCTGCCTTGATTATCTGTTGATCACAGCAACTGTCTGGCAGGCTTCCTCCTTCCATTATGTTTAGAAAAGATTTTATTCCCAGCTTTTGTGCCTGCAGTAAGTTATTCCTCAAAATCTCTCACCCGCTTTAACAATTTTGCATTTAACTTGTCAGAATTTAGGCATTTTTCATAGGCATTTCAATGCAATTTTTACTTTTTTCATGAATGTTCTTTTGCTGCTAATAATTCTTCTTAGTCAGCTATTAAAATCTGCTAGCTTAGTTTGGTAGTCCTTTCAGTTTTTAACACCTTATATACATTTACTGTGAGACTCTAATATGATATCTTTATACAATGTCTGTGCTGTTTCCAAGAATTTTACTTTCAGATGTGCTGATTAATGAGCCTTCTCTCTGTTATATTACTTTTGAAGGGCTAAAGTGTCAGTGATATGGATTTTTTTTTTTTTTGGCTTTTCCATCTGCAAGGATGCTGAACACAGTGGCATTTAGTTGTCATTACAGAGCTAATTTCAGTAGTTAGCTTGTGAACTGTGGTCTTTCCCTGACTGTGGGTAAATCAAAAGCTATTTAAGACTTGCCCCTAATGGATCAGGTTTTTCCTGTTGTCAGTACGCCAGGCCTTCTAAACAGATGATGTCTTCTCTGAAGCTTGTTTGCTCTTTATGGAATATTTGAAAGAATTGGCAAAATCCATGCCTATTCTTTCAAATTTTTGGATGAGATGTTTGAAGAGAACATTCTCAATCTTTTTGTGCTGAAGGTCGACTAAGAGTTATCCTGATCTCAAAAGCCCTGTTAGAAATACATCTAAGCACAACATCTTTTATCAGTTGCTTAACTATGGTTAATGCCCCAGACGATCTTGCGCAATAACCAAGATGCGAGCAACCAGCACCCTGCCCACCGCACAGCCACCGCTAGGCCTGAACAGCTCATGCTTGTGGGCTGCGGTGAGCCGCACTGAAGCTGGCAAGCAGACCTCCTTGCAGAGCATATAGAAAGACCTCGCAGAGGGTATAACCTCTGCTTCCGCATAGTCAGGGTTCTGCCACTGCCATGAGTTCTTGGTGTATGAGCATTCACTGACCATGCACTCTCCTGGGCTGCAGGAGAGGTGTCCTCTTCAAAGTACCAAAGGAGAGGGAAACCAGAAAGGTGAACATATTTAAAACAGATCTGTAATGCTTGCTTACATCAGACAATGTGCAGTCTTACGAAACGTCGCTGTGAGTACTAATGATTATATTTGACATGATGTATGTGTATATATGCAGATTCAGAATAATCAGCCAGGTATCTACAGGAAACCTCATTTGCCGAGACCAGCCGTGAGTACTTTGTGAGTGGCAGGTGTCATAACCTTTGTGCATCTGAACTATGTAAAGGTTAATTATATTCCACTCCACTGCCACTACGGTTACATTCATGGGGCTTTGTGCTTGATGCTGCTCTTTAACTAAAGTGTCACTGTAGAGATGAATTGTATTCATGCAGAACTGAGATTATTCGCATCAATTATGGTAAGTTATTATACTCAAAAAGTAGAGATAGGAAAGATATTTAGTATAAATTATTAGGAATATAATACTTTTTGGTTTGCAAATATTTCAGTAAATTAGCTTTATTTTCTGATAGTGCATTTGGTTTTTTTTTAATATTTCATTGCTTGTCTGAACAGGTAATTTTCAGCCTATGGATTGAAAATTGATCAGTAAATTTTGACTTTCTTATCTACTGTTTACCTTTTGTAATGTTATCTTTACATATCAGTTAGAAAAGTCGAACTTTCCAACAATTATTAAATGAAATATTTTTAATAAGACTTTTTGTGGGTGTTGGCAAATTATTATGTATATCCAGAGTTACCTAAGTGTTGCTTAGTATTGACGTTACCCAGCCTATTGGACTAAAATCAATGCCTTTAAAATCAACTTTCAAACAGATTTTTTTTTTGCTAAGCTCTTTAGAAATTTTTGCTATATATTGCTTTTTGGGCTGGCTCAGTCTAAAGGAAATGGTAGATCACATAGTCTGATTTATTAAAGGTCTAAACATTTCCTGCTGGTTTTCTGCATTTAATATGAAAGCTTGTTTCACTACAGAAGTTAGATGTGCTTTTACAGATCTGGCTTTATCAATTTAAGGTTGTGCATTATCACCTCCGTGTTGAGCTGACAACATCATGCAGAACACCCTGTGAATTTCCTTGGTAAAATCCTGTAGTAAGGTGCTGATATTTCCCACTGCCCTTGGAAATTAGATAGATGTGGTCACAAAATGAAGAAGAGGTAGAAAAAAAATAATTCTCCCTGCAGAAGTGTTCTGGCTTGGCAGAATTGAGAGGAGCAGGCTCCTTGTAGCCTGAAGTGCTGCACGGTGGTGCTAAAACCTTGATGGGGGCTTGCCGAGTTAGAAGCTGCTGCTTTTACGTGACCATGTATTAGCACAGGGCGAGAAAATAAACAGACCACTCCCATCACAGGGAACTATGTGATATTGCTGCCTTCATAATTGTGTAAGCCTTGTCTTACCAAAAGCCTAGCTGTAGCATCAGAAAGCTATTTCAGAATGTGACTGCTCAGCAAAGACCTTACTATTTTCAGCCTAGATTTATTGTGGTTGATTTATTCCTGTTTCTTATTGTGCTGGTTTTGCCTATACTTAAAATGTCCTGTTCCCTCACAGTGTCCGGGCTGTTTTGTTGTTTCTGATCAAAAGGTTCGCCACTGCTTATCCTAAAAGCACTTCCCTGCATGCGATCCTGTTTCTCTTTCTACTGTAAGGGTGTTCAGAATCGTACATTGTTTCCAGCTCAGAGTTTGCTGGTGTCATTGACATCAGCTTTAATAACTCTCCTTCTTTACTTAACATTCTTCTGTTCATACGTATATTTTTCCATGGCCAAGTCAAAATGTAGATAACACTCTAATTGTTTTTCTGTTCGTGTGTCCACTGTCATCAGCTTCAAAGGATGGAGCACATAGTTTGTCAAATGCTTTGAGATCTTCAGGTAAAAGGGAAAATATGAGGAGAGTTTGTACTACAGCAGGACTTAAGGGCAAAGTACTGGTGTTGCTAGAATCTTTTTCTGAACAATGCAAATCACTTTTTGTCTTTCTTTTATTGTAGCAACTGTCTTAAAAAACAAACACCTGCCTGTCAGAGTGTGTTTTAGTGGCACGATATGGAAAATCAGGAAGGCAAAAGAGCAACTACCTGTGGAGATAATAACCATGATCAAAAGGAACTGTACTGGTAACTAAGGCAGGTGCTATTATTAAGTGTATCTGTGGCTCTGCTTTCCAGAATCTCTAGATGTGTTTTTCCTTTAGGAGAGGTGCTCCACTGGTCTTAGCCACTTCACTGATAATTACCAGACATTCTGCTATGTGATGTGAAATGTCAGAACTCACTCCTGTGATCATGCTGCTACTACATGTTCACTTGGACACTGAAATTACCACAGACTGGATTATGACTACTGTATGTTTTTCTATATTAGGGAGAGATATATACACAGACATTGAACAAGCAGCATTGGTTAGCAGTGATGCAGGGCCTTTGAGCATCTTTGCAGGGAGCAACTAGTTCATGACTCTGTCCGTTTACTCGAGGGTCTTCTACCAAAATTCCTCTCTCTGTTTCTATAGCTGATTTGAAAGAGTTATTGTTGATAAGGTCCTTAAGGGTGCATTGTGAATAAGAGTGGAGTTCACGTCCAAGCCATCTATATTGTGTGTTAGTGCTAAAAAGATTAGCCCTCAGGCATGGTGAGTCTGTACTTAGTTCATAGAATCATAGAATAGTTTGGGTTGGAAGGGACATTTAAAGGTCACCTAGTCCAACCCCCTGAAGTGAGCAGGGACATCTACCACTAGATCAGGTTGCTCAGAGCCACGTCCAACCTGACCTTGGATGTTTCCAGGGATGGGGCATCGACCACCTCTCTGGGCAACCTGTTCCAGTGTTTCACCACCCATATTGTGAAAAAGCTCTACTTTATATCCAGTCTAAATCTACCCTCTTAGTTTAAAACCATTACCCCTTGTCCTATCGCAACAGGCCCTACTAAAAAGCCTGTCCCTATCTTTCCTGTAGCCCCCCTTTAAGTACTGGAAGGCTGCAATAAGGTTCCCCTGGAGCCTTCGCTTCTCCAGGCTGAACAGCCCCAATGCTCTCAGCCTTTCCTCACAGGAGAGGTGCTCCAACCCTCTGGTCATTTTTGTGGCCTCCTCTGGCCCTGCTCCAACAGCTCCATGTCTGTCCTGTGTTGAGGGCTCCAGAGCTGCATGTAGGACTCCAGGTGGGCTCTCGCTGGAGCAGAGGGGCAGAATCCCCTCCCTCGACCTGCTGGCCATGCTTCCCTTGATGCAGCCCAGGATACGGTTGGTCTTCCAGGCTGCAAGCGCACATTGCAGGGTCATGTCCAGCCTTCCAAACACCAGTACCACCAATCCTTCTCCTCAGGGCTGCTCTCCATCTCTGCATCCCCCAGCCTGCATTGATACAGGGGGTTGCCCCGACCCAGGTGCAGGACCCTGCACTTGGCCTTGTTGAACCCTAGCTATCAACCAGCTGCTGGCATTCCAAGCAGCTTAATGTCAAAGCCTGCAAAAGCCATGGCGCTTAGGAGAGCAGTAGCTCTCAAGATTCAGAGGTGCAACCTGGTGCTTCTGTTGCAGTATTTCTGTTACTAGAACTGCTGTGGGATCTGAAGTGGAACCAAAACCAGATAAGAAACCTCTAATCGGAAGAGGTTGCAGTTGCTTTCAGAGTACAATATTTAGGCTACACTGAAGAACTGGTAAGGTATAATAATGCTGGTGTACTCTTGACCCCACTTCAGCAGTCAAATCATGCTATTTATTTCGTGTGCTGCTTTACAAGGCAGTTGTTCATTATTAGTAAGCCTAGAGACCCACTGTTTTCCCTGGGACCCTAGAGTATGCTAAGGAGCAGTGGATGGTTTTCGTCTTAAAGCTTCGTCAACAAAATATAATCGCAGAAGTTACTTCAGGCGAGAGCCCCAAAAGCTTATTTTTCTGGACATGAAGCATGCCACATCCAGCTATTTCTATATAGATCATTTAGGGTTCTTCAGAATCCCAGAACCCTCTGAGTGCTACAGTTAAGGGGTATTTCATTATTATGCATGGTAGTAGTAGCATGGTCTGTTTTGGACAGGGAGATTCCTGTATTGGTTTAGTTTAAAATGTCTGTCTTTTTTGTCTGAACACTTGTGTTTGCTAATGTAACAAGAAATACTTCCTCCCAGTTTTTCTCTAGTAGATATTTTTCCTGTTTAGATGTATATAGCTGCTAAAAATGCAAGCAGTTTAACTGTTAGAAAGAATACTTTCCCAAATGTTAATGAAACTGTTTCTTCTTTCATAAGAAAGGTAGTTTTTGCATGCCTGTGCCTTGAAGATCACCAGGAAACTGCTGCAGTAAATCAGATTTATTCGTACCAAAGCATAGACTTTTTGCATAGTAATGTTTACGGACTAACTCAGAACTTTCCGTGATTCTGTGGCTGGTTTTGTTACATTTCTTGCAGGATGGTAGTGACTGTTGCACTGCATGTTATGCCTCCAAACTTAATGGAGTTTGCTCCTCAAATTACTTCATAGGCTAGTGCGCTCCTCATAAGCAAAGGACTGGGTAGAAAGAGCAGTGTTTCCTTGTCAGAAAGCTACAATGTCAAACAATATCAAACCTTTCAAGTGTTGCTTTGCAAAGGCACAGCAGAGAATGAGGAGCATGGAACGAAACTGAACAAGTTGTCAAACTGATATGAATCTTAAGAACTAAAGTTCTTGCCTTAAAATGGTACATAAAATCCGCAAGATGTACTTTGCCCAGGTTTTGATTGTTGAACCTGAATTCAGTGGTAACACCACAGAATGAGGAGAATCAGACTTTTTGTTCATCCTGTTGCACTGAGGTAACAACTTTGACTTCAGCTTAGTTAGTCCTGCATCCCGTGGTGCAGGAACGTGTTTTTGCAGGATACCTTTTGGTAACAGAGTTTGCAGTTTCTTCCTGCCATTGTGCTAGAAACACACATTCCTGGTGACCTTTCTGAACGATTATAAACTATGCAGTCACTATATAATGTAATACGGCCACCTGAAATGTCCCGTGTGAGGTGAAGGTTGGACGCTGTGAAACATTGCAGGTCTACGTATGCAGTAAGCATATGTATAACCATGACCTAGTTAATTAAGTGATCTAAATCCCCAGTTCTTCCATCTAAGTTTTCATAAATAAATCCAAACCTTATCTATAGTAGATCAAAACTCATTCACTTTGGTTTGATTATGCATCTCTTAGTGTAGGACCAATGAAACAGATTTTTCCAGAGATGAGAAAAGCTTGAATGCAGTGAGTTTCTTCTGATTTCACAACAATATTAAACTGACATATCTCCGAAGAACCAAAATTTGATCTTAGGTGTTATGGATTTCTACTAGTATACCACCATCAGTTTGCCTGGATTTACTCCTGTCTTTTACTGGTGTGCAGTAGAACAGCTAGACCCTTTCTATTTTAGATCTAACTGTTGCAGTTGTTTGTGCAGTTTAAAATGGCTGAATGGCTGATGGCTCACCATTCATTTTCTGTACAAGGCAATCTGAGATTCTGTGGCATTCTAGTCACGATACGTAACAGAACCCCAAAGACAGATTATGCAGTCACAACGATGAAAATTGATTACTAAGCACTCAATGAGTCATCTGCCTTAGGAAGTAACTACTTCAATCTATTATTGTTGATGTCCTGATGGGTCAACCAGGACGTGAAAAGGAATTTGCATTAAATTGATTTGAGTGTTTTTTCTAGAAATAACGTCACTCAATCAAAGGAAACATTCAGACAGAGCTAGGGAGAACTGACTGAATTTGATTTGGGAAGGCAGAGCAGCAAGGGATGAGAAGGCTGATTCAGATAAAAATGTAAGTGGGATTTAGAGCACCATAAACCTCACATTACAGAATGAAGGTTTGGAACAATTCTTAACAATTTCTGCAATGCAGATTGGGCTGCACATTATGAAAATCCTTTATTTGCCTATTGATCTGTGTGTGTATGTATCTATATACACACATCACCCAGTTATGTGAATAGCATGTTTATGTGAATAGTGTGCTTATCTATGCACTCACCATAACAAGTTGCCATCAAGTAACATAACAACATGGCCAGTTTCCAGTTACCTTGGATGATTTTGCTGTATAGAGCTCATATGAAAACTGGAAAGCGGAATGTTTCTCTTCAAATATTTTTTTTCTTCTCAGAGCTGAAGGCTTTCAGAATGAGCAGCCCACCACTCAATAAAATTCAGTAAGCGATGAATCACACTGAAATGTCACTTCCTTCTCATCAGTCTTAGTCTTAAAGTAATTCATCCTCTCTGTCATGCTGGTAGTATGGTGTGGGTGTGCTGGCATCTTAAATTGTAGTGGGTTTCTGCTCTGATGTTATTCCCAATAGCTTTGTATCTTCTTCCAAGATCATTACTTACATTGTTTGAGAGTTTAATTAAAATCACATACTTCAAATATCTCACTCCTTACCATATACATGGTTTGTGAATTGTTCTCTTCTTGATTTTTATACAGTCAGTCTTTATTGCCCATTCCAATAAGTTTTACCTGAGTAATGATATTGTGATTTGGCCTAAGAATTTACAGCAACATCTTTTTAAAACATGTGTTACTGACTTGCTTTGTTTCAGTTTTGGCTTTCCACCATGAGGCATTAATAAAGCTGTGATAGCTGAGGGTCGATATTATTATAATGGTTTCAGAGAGTCAGGCCTCTCAGAAATGTCTCAAGCTGGAACCCCCAAAGTTGTGGCATTCACAATCATTGTCACAGATGAAAAACACTGGCTTTAATAAGTGAGGCTTAACTCTGAAGCAGTGCAAGGGGGAAAAGGACAGAGAAGAATGATTGGAAAGGCATATGGTAGCACACTAGTGCAACTCTACAAGTATCAGGATGTGCAAGCACCAACTCAGTGTGCTGGATACAGGATGAGCAAAATCTCTCAAAGAATGGAGGAAGGACCACAATCACAATTCCCTCTGGCAAAGCTATAAATGTCATCTCCTTCTTTAGGGGACTTAGCCTTCTCCTGTCTGTTTCAGACAGGCACAAAGCAAGCGGAGAAATTGCCCTGGATGGGAGGGAATTACGGAGATGCCCATTATTTCAGGCCAACAGCTCAAAAGACCAAATTGTATAACAGTTGTCATTAGAAACATGAAGAGTTCATAGAAGGATTTGTTGTGTAGACGGTTGTACCATCTGTATATGTTCCATAATTAAATATTAAGGTTTTCCTGAGCCATAATGTACATATACTGAATATATAGAAATATGCATTTTATTGAACAAAACCTATATTACTTTAGCAGTCAAGAGCCTAGCAGGTAGCAAAAAGTGGTTGTGCTATTGTGAGATAAACCCTTCCACCATCATATTCACTATTTTTCTGACCAAAACCAAAACATATCAACTGAAAAATTTGGTATCTTGATGGTATATATTGCTATTGAGTAGGGAAGAAAAAAGAAAGTGTGAACTTAAATGAATTTTCCTGTGTTCTTGCTTTATTTCACTCATCATTTGTTCTCGTAATAGAACAAATATGCTACTTCTCCTCTCCCCCTTTCCAAATATAGGTGCTTATATTTCTCCTTCAGGCAGTTAATTGGTTGATATTGATGAAGATTCAACATTAATAGATTCTTTATATTTACATGTCTGTGATATTGAGTTCCAGGCATGTGCAAATGATGGGGAACTGGAGTTAGGTGGTTTTGACAACACTGTGAACAGATCCAGCGAGTAATTAAATATCTGGGGATAAATGGAAAGTAATTGTCAAGCTGCTTAAAATATACTGGTGGCCACTTATTAATGTGTAGTTTTGGAAAGACCAGCATTGCCACTATCACCTGCCATAGCTGCATTACTTTATTTCTCATAAACTACACCACCTTACAGGAGCTGAATTTCCTCTCTAATAGTGTATCCAAACAGCCAGTTCCTCAGTGTCTGTTAAATCTAAATAGTAGCCATTGAAGGAAGATCCTAGAGAAGGCCATATAATTTCATTTGGTGCTGAGTGTTTTACCAATTTGTAACTGGAGATAGTGTCTGTCTGGCATTGCATAACATATGTTAAAAACAGCCTGCGAGCTGAAGAGCCCAGTCGCCGTGTTACGTTAACAGTATAATAATCACTTTTGAAGTCTTCACCTGCATGGAGTAAATTTGGAAAAGCATAGGAAAAAGAAATATTAATTATTCCTTCCTACACTGGGGAGTCCAGAAGTGCATCTGCATTAGTGTTTCAGTTTGGCTCTGAAGAGGTCTCCTGATTGTCCCCATTTAGCATGCTTTGGTTTGCATTGGAGGATGGCCTTAGAGCGAACCCAGATTTCACTCCAATGAAACTGGACTGAAAAAGTGCTCCAGAAATGTACCTAATTCACTCCAACTGCCAATGAGCATTAAATCCATGGGACCAGACTAAACATAGTCTGAAGTAAACTTCTGAAACATGTAGTGCAATGCTGAATCCTGGGATCAGCTCTCTCACTGTACAGAAGCACTGCTGCTGGCCTGTGCTACCTGCTAATTTAGATTTATCATGAGGATGCACAGAAACTTTTGTCCCAGTTCAGCAAAACAATTAAGCACATGTCTAATGTTAACATTTTTGATGTACAATGGTTGCTGGTTTAGGTTCCTGGCAAGAATCAGAATGTACGGGAGCCAAAATGAAAAATGCTTGAGTTTTAAGAGAGAATGACAAGGAGTCAAGGCAGACAGTAATCTAAGGCTGAGCACGAGGTCCAGGTTGGAACATAGGCATTGATCAGTTCCTATAAATAACATGGATGAGAGACCTGAAGTACCTTGAACATCATAAGTAAAACTTTTAAATTATATCCCTGCTCTCAAAAAAAAAAAAAAAATAAAAAGGTCGATGAAGCTTCTTAATCCAAGAGGTAACATGATCAAAATAAGTTTCAGGACAGCTAAGTCAGGGCACAACATTACAAGTAGCTGGAGTCTGACAGACTGAAATGAAAGTAGGTCAAGCAGGAGGGCCGTGATACAGGGAAAGGAGAGTCTTCACAGAGGTTTGGACCTGGAGTTTTGATTTTCCTGCAAGTATTTCTTTAGTCTAAAAATGCTGTTAATCAAGGTTTAGAAATTTGCAGAGTAACAAATCCATCATGCAAGAATTGGTACTTCAAAATTGCCACGCTGCCCATGGATAGGTAAAGTCTGCTAGCTGAAACTTGGACTGATAAATCATTAAAATTGATATTTTTATTATCATTATTTTTAAAATAGATAACTGTTTGGGGCAATGGCTGGCTATAGTAGATATTGTACTATATAGTAGATAGCAGATCTATTAGCATCAGAGTTAAAGGAATTGAAGAAAACAGAAAATTTGTCACTACCAAAAGTGTTAGCACTGAACGTCTACAAATTGTGGCACTCAAAATTTCTATGAAGAACTTGGTATGTTTTGAACACTAAATTATTCAAAATAAATGGATTTATTGTCCCCTGACATCAGCAATGTTATTAGAAGCGCATAGCCGTAACATTGTAATGGCTAGAGTATGAGCTGGGATAGGAATTTTAAATTCTGTCATTTGAAGCCAGGAAACAGGGGTATTACTTTAAATTATTTCTGAAATAAAACATGATTTGTATTCTGTCTCTAGGTGTGCACAGGTGTTGTCCAGTCGAGTTAATGAAATCATCAGCTACCTGGGCCAATAAGTGAATTGCATTTGAAGTAGAAAACAAAAATGGGCTAGAGAAATAGATTAGGATGAGATAAACTATCCTAAATTTGCTTGTCCTCTAGCTAACAGAAGTGTGGCCAACCTTTGTGTAGTCCCGTATACTAGTAGTAGATACCCAGTAAGGACAGGACAAGCACACACTGATGCTTTCCCAGAATATTCTCTTAGCCCCCAACAACTTGTGTCTCCAGGCCTTCCTGAACTAGAAATGTGTCTTTAATGAACACTTCTGTTAGTTTTAATTATCTACAATGAGACTACAATGAGTTATACTTGGAAAACAGAAATGGTCCCGTAGTTCTCACGGAATATAGAGGAGGAAGGAGCCATCCAGAAACAAGGCAATTGTGTTAGGAAGTTTTTTGGTGATTTTAGTTAAAACCTCATTGTCTCTTTCAGAAAATCCCATAAGCAACTCTGAAAAAGTGATTCTGGAATGACTAATAGTCATAGCAACAAGTTATGCAATATAACAATATTTGTATGACAATAGTCATAACAATAAGTTAACCATGAGCCAGCAGTGTGCCACTGCTGCCAAGAATGCCAATGATCTGCTAGGGTGCATTAAGAAGAGTGTGGCCAGCAGGTCAAGGGAGGATCTCCTCCCCCTCTACTCTGCCCTAGTGAGGCCTCATCTGGAATATGGCATCCAGCTCTGGGCTCCCCAGTTCAAGAAAGATGAGGGGCTACTGGAGAGAGTCCAGCGGAGGGCTATGAGGATGATGAGGGGACTGGAGCATTGCTCCTATGAGGAAAGGCTGAGGGAGCTGGGCTTGTTTAGCCTGGAGAAGACTGAGAGGAATCTTGTAAATGCTTATAAATATCTTCAGGGTGGGTGTCGGGAGGATGGGGCCAGACTATTTACAGTGGTGCCTAGGAAGAACTTCTTTACTTTGAGGGTGACGGAGCAGTGGAACAGGCTGCCCAGAAGGGCTGTGGAGTCTCCTCTGGAGATATTCAAAATCCGCCTGGACGAGGTCCTGTGCAGCCTGCTCCAAGTAAACCTGCTTTGGCAAGGGAGTCAGACAAGATGATCCCCAGAGGTCCTTTCCAACCCCTACCATTCTGTGATTCTGAGATATCATAACATCTCTTAAGTTAAGCAACAACTTCAGGATTCCTGATTTCCAGATTGCCAGTTCCATCAGCAAAATGCTTGGAAGATGAGGCAGATCTCAATCTGCACTCACTCCAAAATTGGTTGGAACAAGGAATCAGGGTGAGATTTGCATGGTCATAGAAAAAAACCAAAGCAATATGAACTTAAATAACTGAAACAATGAAGCTTAGTTGTCTGTATTTAGTCTGTAGAAACGACTGTTAAGAGAAATAAATATTATTTCTATAAAGTGAGGAATGCTAAAGGACTCTGACCATATTTGAAAACCTAAATAAAAAGTATTTGCTTGAGATACTGTGAGGTGAAAATCATTGCAGGCAGAGAGGCCACCATCAGAGCACCATGTCTGTTATTCTGTGGCTGCCACTGTCATCCAAAGCACACACCTTGTCCTAAGCACTAGCTAAGTAAAGCTTCTTGGTACCTGTATAAGCATTGGTACCAGTGACCCATCAGTCATCTGGAAGCATTGTACTGGTACTTGCAGTGCCATAGAAATGTCCATAGAGTCAAAATACAGGAGTGAACTAATATTTTTAAACTTTCCTGTTATGAACAGCTCAGGAAACCATATCTAATGTACATTTACGGCTAGCCTGAAACATAAATCCTTAAAGTCGTCTTAAAGGGAAAGTAAAATTCCTCGTCAGTTTACACTCTAATTGGCAGGATTTCTGTCCTCTTAGACAATGTAAATCAATTCCCTTTTTCCGGATTGTGTCTCATCTTATAGCATCTAGTTTACCCAAATGCAAGCAGCAGCTTCCCACAGAGAAAAGATAGTTCAAGTAGTACTATTTCAGCATTTCCTGATGAAGCAAACCTGTCCAATTTTTTTGAACTATCACAACAAAAAAAAGACCAGATTATTTCCATGTATTTATTTGTGTTGCCTGACTTGCTTTGAGAGCATCCCCAATGAGTTCCCCACAATTCGCCAAGATTCAGTTTTTACTGGTTCTCACGAATTAATATTTTAATGGATTTTTAAAATTGTTTTGGTTTAGAAGGATTCTTTTAAGTGTTAATCAATATAAATTCATCAAATTTAATGCAACTGTATATATTTCCAGTGGTAAAGGGCTTGTCCCACTGTACCTCTGGCAAAGAGGTTATCTTTCAGGACCTGAATGAGTGAAGTGTCAGTGACAGTTGCAGAAGTTACAGGGCTGTGAAGTGTTTTACTGTTTTACGCTGCTTTTTCTGTCAAAGGAAAGAAAGGTGTGTGGAAAGAATTCCGGTCCAAAACCAATAGGCAAAATAAGGACGGAACAGCTGGATAACAGATGACCTGAGAGAACAAAGCTAATATCCCAGGTGCTAATAACTGGTTGGTCAGTGCTGCAGCAAGTCTAAATTTTCATTCCTTTACTAATGACAAATAAAGTTTCCCGTGCGTAGCTTGTAAATCTGGTGTTTGTAGGAGCTGCTGTGGACACTGCTGCACAAAATTTGGATGCAAACTAAACAAATATGAATCACCTGCAGTACCCTTTATTAAGATATCAGTGTGAATGTTACAGGTGTTTCAGCTTGGTGTTCAGGTGCAAGGGGTGAACCTAACTCATGCAGCTGACACGGGAGCTGCCATGAATTGAAAACCTGACACCTGCAGGGACCTGCTTTTTCTTGGCAGGAGGATTTAGGAGGCTAAGAACACAAATGATGCCTCAGACCAAATGCTGTTTTATATTGACCTTTTGCTGGGCCACTATCATCTCAAAAAATGGAGGGATATTATTATGGAATAGTTTACTCATTGCCTCAGTTCTAAATATCTGAAGTTTTTCTTATCAGTTACTGTCAGGCTTTTGTACAGTGATACTAAAGTTGTCTGGGTTTTTAGATGTTATGTACTGAGTCACTCTCCTATCGTGGTTTTGGGTTTTGGGTGGTTTTTTTGCTACTTTAATGCTGAATTACCAGATTCAATATTATCTTATGTGTTCCAAAGGCTAAACATGCATTGTATCAAGTACTTTATTTTGTCCTTTTTACAGATACTGTCTTTCAATTTTCTGTTTCAGTAGCTCACAGTTTTAGAAACTTTTCAGTTGTCTTTCTCCGGGAGGGGGAAGTCAGAAGTTCTAGGCAAGCTGATTTTGAAGTTATGTTCCCTGAAGTATTGGGAAGATTATCCAATATCTTACAGAATTGTATTTTTAATCACTGACCTGAAGCTTAAAACAGGTAACAATTGCCAAGTTACATGTAAGGAGACAGTTTAATCTATTGGGGAGGCCATTGCAAATTCAAGAGGTCACAGTAATTTGCTATTTATTGTTTCAGAGAAAAATTATGAAAAACTTCTTGGAACTACAGAATAGGTCTGCAAGGTCGCTTTGTACTTGAACAAGGAGGATAAAAAATGATAGATAAATTATATGTCTTATAAGAGGTAATACAGTAGTGCTTGGTACTGGCTAGATTTTAGCAGATGTTTTTCCTATTAAGCAGTAGAATATCTGTCTCCAGTAAACGTATGAAAGTATTTCATTTCCTCATTTCATAGAAAATGAAGTCTGTGCATAGGTTGCAGATGCATTAATTGTATTGCTTTAGAACAATCCAGTAAGTTTTTGGGAATACAGGTATTCTAATAAGTAAACGGATAACACAGAAATAGTAGTATTAATAGTGCCATGATAATAATGGAAGGAAAGGGAATATTCATTTGACCTTTCAGAATAATTTACCTAAACTGTATTCAAACCTTTCTTACATTAAGTTCTCCCTAAAAATTGAGTCTTTTTCATGTTAAGCAGTCGCAGAAATGTCTGTATTTTCCAGGTCCCTTCAGCAATATTCTGTTGTGGCAACCATATTTTGAAAATACTGCTTTGCTAACACAATTACCAAGTTAGAGCACAGAAAGTGTACCAAAGGGCTTGACTAAGCAAAACTGCCCAGATGGTAAATACACTCAAACATTTTTTAAGTAAACGAGTAAAATTTTCCATTGATACTCATTAAAAAGAAAAGGAAACACAGTTTCTGGAATGATACATTTCTGTGAAATATTAATTCCACTTCAATTATAAATAGATTCAACCTGTGACTTCCAGGGCATACAGAGGTCACTGTCTATATAGAGGAGAGCTGTAAGAGGTCTGTATCACAGGAAGAAACGAGATATCAATATCACTGTTGAGACTTGTGGATGCATAAGACGAGACGCTCAAATCTAGTGGAAAAAAAAAGGAGAATAAAATATTAATATTTTTAGCAATATAGACATCTGCTTGAAAACCGTCCCAAAATTGCCTTAATGTGTAATGACTGGTATTTTTCTGTGGTCTCATGATTATAATATAAGGCTTTCTTATATACTGCCTGTCTGCCTTGCAATTCTGTGAGCAGCGAGGTTCAAAGGAGGCAAGGCTAGTTAAGCAAGGTACCATCTTGCCAAGGGAGGGCTGGTATGGTGTAGCTAAACTCAAGGAGTGTTGATATTCACTCACCACCCTCACAATACTGGGGCAGGTGAAAGTGAGATGGAAGTCATTGTCCCATGCTACTTCTCTTAACCACATCAGTAAAAATGGCCTATCTGCTATTTACGAGCTTGCAGGGCTGCTTTTTGCAATGACTAATGCTGAGCAGCTGATTCCCTTTCCCTTCCAACCACTCATTAAGTATCTGAGGCACAGGAGAGTTAGTTTCTGTAAAGGAATGGCTCAGTCAATAACCTCACAATTTCTGGCCCTTCATGCTTAGAAATTTTGTCTACAAGATTATGAGGTAATATTAAAAATTAAATACTGATGTTTAAGAGTTTTTGTTTTTATGAGGCCTATGGTTGTACAGACAGCCTACTTTCTCTGATTGTGTAGATTCAGAATTTTCAAAATTATATTCTGGCTGTATGGTGTTACTCGTGTTTTACTTTTGAAAAAGAGTGCTTGTAGCATTCTCTAGATGGTTAATGAAAAGTTATTATTACCTAAGAATATCAAGAGTTCAGAAGCTTGCTGTCAACATTAGAGGTAACTGATATTGAGAAAATAATATGGGTATTATTTTCTCCCATGATGTTGCTCTTAACATGAATTATTTGGGTATGTTTATTGCACAGGTTTGGATTTACATTCATTTTGAAGGGATTGGTTTGCACTGGCAAAATATCAGAACACAATTGGTCTAGGTATATAAAATAAAAGAAAATCCTCTTAGGGCTGTACTTCTGCTTAATGATCTGAGTATCAATAGAGTGCTACAGCAACGTAAGTAATTAAATTAGAAAGCAAACAGGTCTTTCCTGGCTGATTTCTTATTTCTTAAATATGGCTTTATCTCAGTTACTTCAGCTCAGGTAGTTTATGCCTGTATAGAACCTGGAGGGATGCTTTCCATTTTGGTGAAAAGGGTGCCTTGTTGCAAATGGAAGAGGCAGTAGGAAACGGAAATGTACGATGGTAGCTAAGCTGTCTCTCAGCAGATTTCTTCAGGTTGTCAAATCCCCTGTCATCCTTTGGCCTAAAGCAGTGAACGGTTGAGTCTAGATCTGTTAGGATGGTGGGGGCTACAATGGATTTCACAGTGCAGTGGTATGAATCCTGAGGGGAGGGCTGATATTTCCAGAGATGCCCAGATGATAGGTGAAACAAAGAAGATAAATAAAGATGTGAATATATTGTTATCGAGTCAAAGCCCCTTAGCTTTTGTGCTCATGTTAACATTGCCTAACTTGATAAAGGCAGAGCATGTCCATAATCTGCAGGCTAGTGAGTGCAGGATAAAGAAGTGTGTGTAGTACCAATGCTTTACTTCTCTCTTTTTGGTTGCTGTATAACCACTGGGTATTGATGCAAGTTTGTGGGAGTCCATAGATCACCTCCAGTAACAAGGTAATTTTGCTAAAGCAGAGTTCTGACATAAACACTGCAAGTCAGTTGGCTTTACTCTTCACAGTATGGCTCTGATGAAACAAAAATAATTTAAACTTCATCTGCACCCTTATATTTTAATACAGCATTTTATTGTAGTCGTTATTGACTGAGTTTCCAGTAGCCGGTTAAAATTAAGAGAAAACATTTTTAGCTCTAGTGTGAGTCAATACAGGGAAAAAATAGACGAGTGCAGAAACCTGCAAGTGGGTGAGCTATTAGAAGAGCTATCAGATGTTCCTGAGGTTTTCTCTTCTCTGTTAGCAGTAACAAATATTTTATCGAGCATCATAATACCTCTTTAGCAGCTCCTGACAAAAGGTTCTCAGTTTAATTTCTTTGCTGGAATAAAGGCAACAAGATTAACATTATATGCAGTGGTAATGTTAATCTTGTTTGTATGTCACAGATGAAAATAGACTCCAGTTTATGTTGGTTTGTTTATACACAGAGTGGATTGGGAAAAGTTTGTCGTATTTTCTATTTGTTTATTTAATACAGAGAGGTTGAATACTTTGATTGAAAATCAATGACTAAATTGCTGAATGTTGTTGACAAACCTTTTAAAATATCTATAGCTCCAAGGTTGCTGCATTGCTTTAAAAAGAAACATTGTTTTTAATACAAGAGAGATTCTCTTACTAGCATTTTGTTGGCTAGTAGGGCTTTGAACCACACTTCAAAATGAAATAGGTACTGTGTGATGAAAACCTTCTGCTGTGGTATTCCTGCTCCAAGAAAAGATTGGGATATACAAATGAAATGTTGGAAAAGTATTGTTGAAAAAATCTTCACTGTGAGAGAGTATAATGTCATCTTTCAGATCTCCCTCTATTTTTGTCTTTGCTTTTAGTCTAAGTTTGTTCTTCCAGAGCCTTTTAATGTGCTTATTTTCTTGTAGGTTATGAGGTAACCCTGGACTTCAGTGGTATTGAGAGTAGTATTCAGCTGTCCAACTTGAGCTAGTTTGTCTAGATTCCCTAGATAGTCAATACGTCCATGAGGGCATGGTTTACCTCATTTGGAAGTGGACATCTAAAATCGGTCAATGAAAAGATACTTTAAAAAGTGCAGATATTTGCAAGTTGAGCTGTGAAGAGATCCCGGTCTGATTAGCTTAACTGTAGATGCCTGCACAGGAGATGTCCGTCGCGAAGTGAAACGAATCTTACCCCTGCTGGCAAGTGATAACTCTGTTATGTTACTCTATGAAACTCTCTTAAAATGAAATTCAGCCTAATGTGGATGGTCAGAACAAGCTTTCTAGGGTGTATTGAAGTGCAGGGGGTTATTTCTGGCCTTTTGCTAGAATATGAATTTCACTCCCTGTATCTTTTCCTTGGTGGTTGCTGCACCTGCAAAAGGTTAATACACATATTTTGAGGTTATATTACCCTTAAGAGCTTATTTTTAAACTTTGCAAAGAAATGAGAAACATGGTACTGTATTTGTTTAGCAATGCATTCCTGTTATCCAAAAAGGATGAGGTACTCTTCTATTTCACCAAGTATTTTGTCCTGCACAGACCCACAGTTCTAATCTTCTCTATGAAAAGTCAGATCTCATATGAAGAAAGTGATTATTGAATTCATGCTCTTCTTTCTTTGTGCTGCTATGCCTGCTAAAATGCTGAAGATTTTTAATGACATAAATTACTTGATGAACATTATATAAGAAGAATAGTAAAAATATCAAGTTGCAGTGGGATTTGGATTTTTTTGAGAACTGATTGTATACAGGCAAAAAATATGGTTGAATGGTCTTCATTAGAATCGCTCAGCAGTCTGAACTTAAACAACAGACTGTGATTCTTCTGTCTTTTTCATCAGTTTAGGACTGTTAGTTGTTTTTAGCTCTTTTCTTTTGGCATCCATCTGTCAGTAATGTTCTCCTTCTGGCTAGCCACAGCAAAGCACCATTATCATTTCATTATGTGCTAGGACAGAAGGAAAATTGAGTCTTTGGTACCTATTCTTCGGGTATCCTTCAAACCCTTGGTGCTTCTGACAGCCCTTATGTCATATGCCAAGGGCGTATGTGTCTTGAGTACTACAACGCAAGGATTATGGAAGTAAAGGGGAGGAATTGGAAGTCTTTACATAATCATAATAATAATACAGGTAGACATTAATTGTTCAGGAGGAAAGACAAAGGAAGTTTTGCCTTATGTATCAGAGAAGAGTTACTTAAAGAAAAAAGAAATTGAGGCAAGGAAATGAAGCATCAGGGAGAAATGGATATAATGATTAATTATGTAAGAATATTTAGTACACGCTGATGAGCAGAACGTAACAAGAGATAGACCCAGAGACTTCCGTCAGATCTCTTAGTATCTTATGTCTTTCATGCTCAAAAGAGTAGTAAGCCAAGGGTGCTGACAATGCTGTTGTGTGCTAATGTGGGTGATGAGCTACCCACCTAACTGCTGGGAAGGAATTCAGATGGCCCAGTATCTGCTTAAAACGTTTTGCGGGCAGTTTTCAGGTTTTGAGGAGTAAATAAAGAGCTAAAGGGAGGCTCATGGATTGTGTTGTGTCGATTAAAGGTGAACAAGTGAAAATGCAAAAGTGAAAGGTGGGGTGTGTGACAAAGTCTGTGAAATATTGATGTTTCTGATACAAAAGAAGACAGAGAGAGATAAGAAAAAATTAAAAACACTGGAGTTAAAGAAGGGATACTTGATATCCTTAGGTTACTGATACGGATACTGTGTCAGAGAAAGAGAAAATACATTAAAGAGAGCTGGCAATTCCTGAGAGACTTTCTAGTAAGGCCACAGACACTAGCTATCTTCATGTGAAGGTTAGCTAAATCATGAAATCTTCAAGGACTTAAACCTTGAGAAGGAATCGTATAGAAAGTTGAAATTAGGTCAAATTGCTAAGAATGACTGTCAAAGAGTAGTGACAGTATGTAGGGAAAATGTGAGAAAGGCTAAGAAGAATCAACCAGCCAGCAGCATAAAATATGAGAAGAAAACACTTTACAAGCCAGTAACCAAGAAATCAGTTAAATCACTGCTTAACAGGGAAGCAGAGATAGTAGCAGCCACTGCCCAGAAGGCTGACGTCTACTTTTTGCCTTGGATCTCACCAAAATGTGTTTTAATCCTATGGTCGCAGAATGGCAGGGGTTGGAAGAGACCTCTGTAGATCAACTAGTCCAACTTCCCTGACAAAGCAGGTTCACCTAGAGCAGGCTGCACAGGCCCTCATCCAGGTGAGTTTTGAATGTCTCCAGAGAAGGAGACTACACAACCTCTCTGGGCAGCCTGTTCCAGCGCTCCATCACCCTCAGAGTAAAGAAGATCTTCCTTATGTTCAGCTGGAACTTCCTATGCTTCAGTTTGTGCTCATTGCCTCTTGCCCTGGCACTGGGCACCACTGAAAATACCACCCCATCTTCTTGACACCCACCCTTAAGATATTTACAAGCATTTAGTCTTCTCTTCTTCAGGCTAAACAAGCCCAGCTCCCTCAGCCTTTCCTTGTAGGACAGATGCTCCAGTCCCCTAACCATCTTCATAGCCCTCCGCTGGACTCTCTCCAGTAGTTCCTCGTCGTTCTTGAACTGGGGAGCCCAGAACTGGACACAGGACTCCAGATGTGGCCTCACTAGGGCAGTGTAGAGGGGGAGGAGAACCTCCCTCGACCTACTGGCCACACTCTTCTTAATGCACCCCAGCAGACCATTGGCATTCTTGGCAGCAGTGGCACTTGCCCTTGTTGAACTTCATCAGGTTCCTCTGTGCCCAACTCTCCAGCCTGTCCAGGTCTCGCTGAATGGCAACACAGCCTGCTAGTGTATCAGCCACTCCTCCCAGTTTTGTGTCATCAGCAAACTTGCTGAGGGCATGTTCTGTCCCTTCATCCAGGTCACTGATGAATAAATTGAACAAGACTGGGCTGAGTACTGACCCCTGGGGAACCCCACTAGCTACAGGCCTCCAACTAGGCTCTGCACCGCTGATGACAACCCTCTGAGCTCTGCCATTCAGCCAGTTCTCAATCCACCTCACTGTCTGCTCATCCAGCCCACACTTCCTGAGCTTCCCTAGGAGGATGTTATGGGAGACAGTGTCAAAAGCCTTGCTGAAGTCAAGGTAGACAACATCCACGGCTCTCCCCTCATGTACCCAGCCAGTCATGCCATCATAGAAAGCTATCAGACTGGTCAAGCATGATTTCCCCTTGGTGAATCCATGTTGACTGCTCCTGATAACCTTCTTTTCCTGCACTTGCTTAGAGGTGACATCCAGAATGAGCTGTTCCATCACCTTTCCAGGGGTGCAGAAAAGGCTGGCCAGCCTGTAGTTCCCTGGGTCTTCCTTCTTGCCCTTTTTTAAGACTGGAGTGACACTGGCTTTCCTCCAGTCCTCAGGCACTTCTGTTCTCCAGGACCTTTCAAAGATGATGGAGAGTGGTTTAGCAATGACATCTGCTAGCTCCCTCAGCACTCGTGGGTGTGACCCATGGGGCCCGTGGATTTGTGGATGTCCAGTTTGTTTAAATGATCTCCAACGCAATCCTCCTCTACCAAGGGAATGTCTTCCTATCTCCAGGCTTTCTCTCTTATCTCCAAGGACTGGGATACTTGAGGGCCAGCCTTAGCAGTAAAGACTGAAGCCAAGAAGGCATCAGTAACTCTGCCTTCTCTGTATAGTCCGCCACCAGGGCACCCACCTTATTCAGCAGCGGCTCCACATTTTCCCTAGTCTTCTATTTGCTACTGATGTACTTGAAGAACCCCTTCTTGTTGTCTTTGATATCCCTTGCCAGATTTAATTCCCAATGGGCCTTAGCCTTCCTTGTTGCTTCCCTGCAAGCTCTGACAACATTCCTGTATTCCTGCCAAGTGGCCTGTCCCTCTTTCCACATTCTGTCGTAACCTGATCGGTAGCCCATCTATCTAGTGGATATTTGCAAAATATTTAGGCCCACAGACATTTATTCTAGGACACTTAGAGTACCAGTTAGAATCTTGGAGCCATTTGTGATCGTGTATGAGAACTTAGAGTGGGTGAATGAGGTTCCAAAAGCCGCGTGTAAAGCTCTAGAGCAACTGTAATTGAAGAGTAGTTGTTAACGGCTTTGTTGACTAGGAATTGTTGGGCCTCCCAGGAGGTCTGCACAGGGTTTGAGGCTTCTTGTGTATTTATTAGGTTTGCAGATGACACCAAGTGAGGATGGTCTTCAAAACTATCACAGGATTGGTTGGCACTTTAGAATGAAGTTAACAAGTTAGAGAAACACTTCAAAACAGACAAGCAAAAGGTATAATTAAATACAGTAAAGTGAAAAGTTCCACTCTTTGGTAGGAATATTGTGTAAGTAAGTGCAAGAGTGACAGACCTGAGAAGAAGATAAGACCTGCACTGACTGAATATGAGTCAACAGTGTCATATGTTGTGATAAATGTAAAGGTCATACTGAGATGTGTGAACAGGCACCTGTAGAAAAAGCAGATGAAGGATCTCTTTCACGCTATTGATGATGATCTACTTGGCTGCAGATATGGATGCTTATTCAACCTGCAAAAATTAGTGGTTTCATTTTCTCTCACCCATCCTTTCTGTGCTGGGCAAGATGAGACATCGTGACGACCTTTGGAGAAGCTTTTTGCAGTGCTCCCTGTCTTTAAAGGCTGTATAATTACAGGTTAGCACCATTCAGAAAGGAGCATGTTTAGAGTGTGTTTGGAATGCCTGGCGTTGGCAACCTAATGTCTCAAAGTTGTTCTTCCTGTCACCTCCTGTTACAGCCTTTTCATTAGATAACAAACATAAGTGTATTTTTAGACCGAGTTCTGCTTTTGAGAAGAGAATGTGAAGGCAAGAAGAATAAACTCAAGTTGCAGGCAAATTTTAGGAATTTTAACTTAATCTTGAAAACAGAGAGCTCTGGGGCTCTTCAGATCTTTCAGCATCTTGGGACTCACCTATCTCTGGCTGCTGTCTGCTGGATGTGTTACAAGGAGGCTGTTTTCAGGTGAATCCTGCCAATTTGCACAAGCAGGCCAGGCATGCTTTTGTTTTTGTTAATAAGGGTGTTGCTCTGTAAAAGCTTCTATTCCTTTCGAGAACAAGATCCAGACTCAGCCCCCAAACTATCATATTTCATGTTTGTTTGCTTCTTTAGAATATTTTCATTACAAATTTCCCCCAAAGATATTCTATTATCAAAATTAAATTGCATTTGATTGTCAACAGGTTAAATCCTGAGGGAGCAAAACCGATTGAAAAGAACCTTGTTAAAGCACTATAATGGCTCTATCCAGTATTTTCTACGATTTTAGCTACAATAAGTCAAATTACTTCTTTTATTGTTGTATCTAGCAAATGTTTTATGTAAGAAATGCTGCCTTTATGTTGCTTTTTTAATTTAATTTGGTTTTATCTCTTAACCCTGTAGAGCTCTTGCCCGGGAAGCATCTCTCGCACACAATTATTTGACTGGCAGAGTGGTAAATGCAAGTGCTTTTCCATTGGAGCGAGACCAAATTACACTTCTATGTATTTGTTGTCCATCTTTTTTTCAGTGGCATAGCTGAAATACAGACAAATAGTGAATAAAAGATTTTTTTCTGTAAGAATGCTAGTGAAGACTTCAGAATTAAAATAACATTCTTGGCAACTGTCTTTTCCAGAGAACTATTTTGAGAATGAGTTACCGAGTGATAATTAGATATTGAAATGCACCCAGTTTCACATTTCAGTGCTCCTTTCCAATTAGAATGGCATTAGAGTGAAAGTGTAGCTATATAATTGTATGAAGAATAGATCCAATTTTCTCAATGTCACTGCAATATCACCTTTCAGTAGTAACGGCACTGAATGATTACGCATATCATTTAGTAATAGTATTTTATCCATTTCACAGAGAGATCTTTTCTATTTTTTTTAAGTGGACATGTGATCAGATTTTAAATGAGCGTATAGAGAGGAGGCCATGCTACATACAAATGTGTCGGTGTTAATGTTACTGCGTCCTGAACTGCTGGGAGTAACAGGATACTGTGTTTGCTAACATGCAGTGTTTGCAGGCAGAGTACATCCTAACTGGCTTTTTAATGGTCAAAAAAAGCAATCGTAAAAACCCTTTACCCACATGTCAAGGAAAAGATCTGTAGAATTTCTTTTTGGTCTGCTACTGTGTGTAACTACAAAATGAACTCTGATATAGGTTTAGGATTAAATACTCCATTAGCCTTGCTGATTAGCAGGCATTTTGTATGCATCTTTCCTTCTTGGTCTGTATCATTCCATCTTGCTGCAGAGCAAAGCAGGCTGCAAAATGGATAATCCCTGTGAGAACGCAGTGCTACAGAACTCAAATCAGTCATGCCAAATGCTTCTAGAAATATTTCTTATTGGTCATGATTAGAAATTTATCCAGGCATTTGCATTTAAATGGCAGCTGCTAGAAGTAAAATGTATAGAAATAAGTATATTATGTTTAGGCTCTGAGGTACATCCCTTAGGACTCTGGGAAAACATCAGGCTCTTTAGTTTGACACCACAAATATTAGTACAGCAGTGCCTTGCACAGTTGAAACTACATTATCAGATTAATTGGAAGTACCTGAGGGGGTTGAATTTGATACAGTATGTTTGTTTGGGGTATTTCCAAGATTTGGACAGCCAGGGATCTTTTGCTTTAGCAGCTGATGCAAAAGTGTATTGGGATTTAACTTTGTGCCTAAGCTTTTAGGTAAGAGTTTTCCACGTTTCTGTGATACTTGTTTATCTCTCTGGCCTCATCTACTTCTCAGGCCTTCCTTTTAAATGCATAGATTTACTTGAGGCAGAAACAGTCTCTAATTACCTGAGTGCTAGTTCCTGGAATTGCCGTGAGTCATCTGACTGTGCTCTATGTCAGTGTTAATTCTTATTCTTATATTGTATCTCAAATGCCACTAAAATAAGTCAGGTGTGAAGGTTAGCCTGGCTGTACCCCAAATTTCTAAAATAATAGTTTAGCTGGTCCTGCTTATGGTTAATTCATTTAAAACTTCACTACAGTAATATGCTGTGTTATCAGTACAAAACAAATAGACCATTTCTGGTGGTATTTGAACATCCTAAACCAAATTCTAAACTAAAAACAAAAGAAAAAAAGGCTATCTTGCAGTTTTAAGTGAAGACTTCAATAAGTAGCTATTGCACGTATCTAGGAGATTGTTTTGAAAGGCCTAAGCATGCCTAGTGGGTCTTCTGTTTGTTTGCTTCCAAAGAGTAAAATATGCCTGTAAATGATAGCTCATTATTTACTGTAATTATGAATGCAATAAACTAAGAGGATTCTGAAGAGTGTTTTCAGAAAATAATAGCCTTTACGTTTTGAGAAGCTGAAATAATTAAAAGAAGATAATTCTTAGCTCTAGGTGTAATGATATATCTCGAAAAACAAAATTGGGGGGGGGAAGAATGCTAAATATATGTTTATAAAATACATTTTAAAAATCCAAGGAATTGAAATAAAAATTGACAGTCCATTTTAACTACAGCTGCTGTTGGTTCTTTATACAATTGCAGGTTGAGAGCAAAAGATATATTGTCTAACCTGCATGAATTTTCCACCTTTTCTATTGTTGACCAGTGATTTCCCTTTGCTATCTGTCTGGCTGGTTTTTTTTTGTTTGTTTTTTTTTAATTGTGATCATCACAAAGAAAAATGTATTGTAAGCAACTGGAAACAGCATCGGGGTTCTGACATCATTAATGTTTTGTTTGCTTATCATATTGAGAAATAAAACACTTTCAAAGCATAGTGTGCTTAAAAACTGCTACAAATTCCAAAAGAAAATATTTTGACGCATGGAAAACTTCCACCTTGGTGTCAGACAGAAACCTGGCATATGATTGTGCCAAATTCATATTAAATACCACAAAGTTGCATACTTCAATTTTTATTGTTGTAGTCTCAGCAAAATACTAATGGAGCCCTCTTGGAGATTCCTTTTGTCTGTGGAAATAAATTTGCAGTTTGTTCTAGTCGGGGCAAGCCTGGTACTTCCAGCAGCATTTGCTGCTTTGGAAATGCTGCGTCAGAAGCAAGGACTTCAAAGTGTGTCATTGTATTACTGCCAGATGTAATTCTTACACTTCTCTTTCTAGACATCCTTGAACTTAGCAACAAGAAGGACAGATGGTCAGTGGAGGAGACTGAGTGACTTGAACAAATTGAAACCTCTTAAGACTTTCTCTGTTTGTTTTTATTTTTATGGTCATATTTTTTGTGATTTGTGATGAAAATGAGGAATATACTGATGTATCATGACCACCAGAGGAATGGGGTTTATAGTACATAAATTGTCCTTCGTGTAACAAGGGATTTTCCCAGATACAGCATAGGTGTGGGTGTGTTATTGTGCTTTGCACGCTGCTGCTGTTGTTTGCCAGAGTTAATATGGGTTTGAAAATTCTATTCATCTGTATTTCCCCCAGTGGAGCCTGTCCAATGTGCTTTACCTTAATGTATTCTAAACATCTGCATTCAACTAATTTATTCATAGACTGAATTCTCTAATCCCTGTTTGAGGGGCAGAAATGTTTACTTGGTCACTTCCACTCTGTTAATCCGGGACAGTGACAGGCAGGTCACACAATGTTGTCCTTTTTCATGCAACTTTTTGAACAATGGATTGTTAGTCATTTTATCAAAGAGCTAGAGGTAGCAGTCTGTGTAGATGTATTGAGAATCAGCTAATGGACAGAAAGTACCTGCTCTGACACATTAATTCCCTTCCCTGTCAGCCTGCATCATTGTAGAGTGTGCATGATGGGAAGCAAGGTCCCATCGCACTATGGCACCTGCTGCTTTTCCATCTGCCGAGCGCAATAGCTTCTTTGATTGCCCATTTTTCAGCCTAATGACTTTATTCCTTTTCTCTTTGTAAAGTTTTTACATTTTTTTATTGTTATTTCAATAGCTGTGGTTTGTAGGTTTTTTTTTAAATTCCTTCTCTCCGGTGGGCACTTAGGATGTTGATAAGAGTAACTAACAAAATAATATTCCAAACTGTGCCCAAATTCTGCATGCCCCAAGTGTTGTGTTTCATAATTTATTCTGATAAAGTTGTCATGGTGATAATGTCTCTTGAGAATAAAAGTGCCATGTGCCTGGCTGATTACAGGAAACAGCTCAGATGGTACATAAACTGGTAAATATTGAACCCATGGGCTGTATTTTGTCCGCTTATTTATTTATTTAATGTAGCTCTGGTCAGCTTGATTATGGAAAGAGTGTGACAATTCATATTTTACTTTCTGCATGCTAAGATTTATGAGGATGGGAGACAAGCTTTTGTTGGGTTTTTTTTTAAATCCAGTGAAATAAATGTTGGCAGAGTTCCCTGAAATAGCCTTTGAATTCTATCTAAAGCTGTTGATTTGGCTGGATTAGTCAAAGCAGCAGATCATTATTACCTATTGAACATCTGTCAAAAATAGAACTTGCAATTCACAGATGTCTGTAAGTTGTGGTTTCAGATTTCATGTGAGAGAAGTACCTTTAGGATTCTTGATAAATGCTGATTTTGTTTATTTCCAATATGGAGATAAAAGCCACACTTCTAAATACAATTCTCTTCCATCAAGGAGAAAACAGAATAATGTGTTTTTCATTCCAAACACTGGTCATGTTAAAATCAAAGCATGCTACTTTACTCCTTGGAGCTCCTCTGCAAAAATCTTTCGGGGTGAAGTTTGAAATGCCACACTCCAGCAGGGAAACTTGACATTCTGATATGCTTTTTTTGTGCATTTGTTACATAGTGTAGGCTTTAGTCTGTGTTTAAAGAATGCCAGGAAATAGCCTACGATTTTTATACAAATGTGCACTATTAGTTACTAGCAATGTTTCAGTTCTTCCTTTATGTCTTTTTTGCATAATAGTTTTGGTTATTTCTGTTAAGGGATTTAGAAAGTCATCAACTACATAGTAAATGTACTGATTTTGGCCTGACTTCCACTGGAGTTTTAAAAATATTTCTTGCTTCTAACTCTACACATAGATTTTTTCAAATGGTTCTAATGAACTTTCCACAGTGGCCTTCAAACACCTTGGGAAAAATCTGTCCTTACAGATATAAATTTAAGGCCTGGCACATATATTTGAATGATGTGTGTAAATGTACTGATCAGCACAGTTTTTGAACAAGACCCATAACTTATCCAAACCAAAATCAGATTATATAGGGACATGGTTGGAGATTCCCTTGAGCAGGTGGGAAGCAGTGTTAGTGTAGCATTTTAACCAGTGTAATGTGCGTGAGCTGAGAACTGCTGGACCATTCCCGGTAAGTCCTGTCTAGCAGGGCAGGAACAGGGATGCCAAAGACATGGCATTGAAGTCTTTCAAGGTCTTGTAGATACAAGCACAGTCTGCAGTATTGTGATGGACTCCTGTGACAGGCAGCAGTTCCCAGTTTCTAGTACCTGCTGAATGTCTAGGAAGGATCTAGATCTAGACCTTCCTGCAACTTCTCTTAATCGGGACCTCTCTCCTGGTGAGCAGTAACTCATTCATTAATGAAAGATTAGTACCAGAGGCGCTGACCTAGTCAGCAGCTTGTTTAGCATGGCTTCTTGCACAAGCTAGATGCTGACAAAAGAGAGAGGTCTAGAATACACAAGGCTAGCTGATCACCTTGCTGTCTGAGGGTCTGTGCATCTCTGTGCATAGTTTTGGTTGTGCAGGCTGGATGTCCTGGGCTCTATCCATGTGCCATGCTGCTTCTCTGCAGTTGAGAGACTGAGATGTCACAGCACCCACAGTATGAAGGCGCTCAGGGGTCCCTGCAGGATCACAAAACTGATGCAGAGCAGGAGGTGTCTGCCCCTGAACTGAAACACTCCTACTGTGCTCCAGGCTGGGAGTGACACAGAGATTTAGGAGATATATTTGCTTCCACACGGCAGGCGACATCAAGCGTATACATGTTTGTCATTCAGCATGTATCCTCGTGTTCTCCTTCACTCTGTTGCATGCTTTGCTGTAAATTCAAAGGCGAACCAGTTCCTTAGTATTATTATCATGGGCAATTCTGAAACCCTGTTCTAGGGATGGCTGTTGTTATACAGCAGAGGTGTATTGCACAAGTAACAGAGTGTGCCCTATGCGTGACTGTTTAGTTAAACTGAAAATTCTTTGGAACACTGTGGCAGGATTATATTGCAGAATTATGTGGGAAGATAATGAAGCGGAGAGGAGGAGCGATGAACTGAACTTGGGAAATAGAAGGCTTCTGTAATAAATGTGAGACGTGACTTCATAAAAGGAATGTGAGACTTGACCTTAAAAACTTCAAAGAATTGCTTTTTTTCTCTCTACTGCCCATCTTTTCCTTTGTTTTGAATATGGATCTCCATAGGTTCACTTGATGACCACTGGCTCTGGGATTGGAACGGATACTTGGAATAGGCAATCCTTACCCCCCCTTCACTCTACTTCATGTATCCTTCAGCGTTGTCTCCTTCCCATGCTGAAGAGCCACAGCCTCTTTTCAGGCATGCCTTGCTGATTCAGGAGATGCATCTGACTCTACGTTTCAGCTGCAAATTTGTAATCTCTGATTTGAACAAGAGAAATGCAGTTTGGCGCATCATTATGGAAGGACCTGGGTATCGTTGTTGCAAGCTACAGTCTCTGGCATGGAATGCAGAGCTTCCCAGCTCTGCTGCAGGGAGCCATAGTGGTGGACACTCAGGCCTCTTGTTATGTCTCAGACTTCCTACAACAGGCATGGGTGGCTGGGAGGCTCAGCTTACAAGTCTCTTAATTCTTCTTGCTAAAAATTGCCATCATTCTGCCAGGAGTAAAGGAGAAAGACGTGGTTGTTTAGGGTCCTGGTTGCAACTTTGTTTATGTTTTGTTTAAATGAATAATTTTCCCTTTTTTAAATGAAAATACTGCCTTCTAATGGATCTCTAATTCTTGCTCTATGACAGAACTATTAATTCCTCCCTAGAAATTTGGAATTTCTGTATTGAAGATGCTACACCTTTCAACATTCCTTTCCCAACATTGGTCAAGTCAGTAACAATGATAATTCCATGATCATCCATAATTCCATGACCTGTAAGGTTTTTTTATGCATTTGGAATTTAACCAAATGCCCTCCTATTCTAACATTCAAGAAAAGTCGTAGCTTCTGCCCTCCCAAGACGTCAGTCACAAACTGCCATTGGGCTAGGGTTGTTTAGTAGGGCCAGTATTTCACCTATGTCTGTGCAAAAACAAGTTGATTCACAACCCTGAGCTACTGCACCAGAGGGGAAAATTAACTGCTTCCACAAGCCATCAAACTGTTATTAAAAAAACCCCAGAAACTTATTATAAAGTCAGTGTGAAAATATTCAGTTCCTGACACTTCTCTGTTTCTTGTGAGAACTTGCAGTATATTTAGCTCTTTGACAAGGTTATACATTGCACCTAAAAAGAAAGGGGAAGGAAACACTCCACACTGCAGACAAAGCCTAGAATTATCTTTAATAGGTGAAAGACAGCTGTGACCCCAGCTCAGTGCTGTGATGGCGAGCTGCCGATGTGACAGCTCCTTTCTGTACTCTTAGATACAATGAGACAGATGGAAGCAGAGTGACATTCTCCTACTTCCCATTCTGCAGGAATCAGAGGGAGAGTCAAACTTGGTAAAAGCAGAATGAGACACTTTCAAGTAACCTGAAGCATTTGAGTGACTGGAGTTTCTATGTTATCTGAACACCATTGACAGGAAAAGGGGGAAAAACTCTTACATTTCTTCCTACAAATGATCCAAAATGCTGGAGTTCACATATTTTTATTCTTTTATGCTCGGCTGAAATCACAGAATCGTAGAATTATTAAGACTGGAAAAGACCTCTAAGATCAAGTCCAACTGTCTATCCAAGACCACCATGCCTACTAAACCATATCCCGAAGTGCCACATCTACACGTTTTTTAAACACCTCCAGGGATGGGGACTCCACCACTTCCCTGGGCAGCCTGTTCCAATTCCTGACTACTCTCTCAGTAAAGAAATTTTTCCTAATATCAAATGTAAACCTCCTCTGACACAACTTGAGGCCATTACCTCTCATCCTATCGCTGGTTACTTGGGAGAAAAGACCAACACCTGCCTCACTACACCGTCCTTTCAGGTACTTGTAGAGAGCAATAAGGCCCCACCCCCTCAGCCTCCTCTTCTCCAGACTAAACAGCCCCAGTTCCCTCAGCAGCTCCTCATAAGACTTGTTCTCTAGACCCTTTACCAGCTTTGTTGCCCTCCTCTGGACACACTCCAGCACCTCAGTGTCTTTCTTGTAGTGAGGGGCCCAAAACTGCACACAGTACTTGAGGTGCAGCCTCACCAGTGCCGAGTACAGGGGCACGATCCCCTCCCTACTCCTGCTGGCCACACCATTCCTGATACAAGCCAGGATGCTGTTGGCCTTTTTAGCCACCTGGGCACACTGCTGGCCAGTTCAGCTGGCTGTTGACCAGCACCCCAAGGTCCTTTTCCGCCGAGCAGCTTTCCAGCCACTCCTCCCCAAGCCTGCAGCATTACATGGGGTTGTTGTGATCCAAGTGCAGGACCTGGTGTTTGGCCTTGTTGACCCTCACACAACTGACCTCAGCTCATCAATCCAATCTGTCCAGATCCCTCTGTACAGCCTTCCTAACTTCCAGCAGATTGACACTCCTGCCCAACTTGACATCATCCGCAAACTTACTGAGGGAGCACTCAATCCCCTCATCCAGATCACTGATAAAGATGTTAAACAAGACTGGCCCCAAAACCGAGCCCTGGGGAACACCACTTGTGACCGGCTGCCAGCTGGATTTAATTCCATTCACACTACTCTCTGGGCTCGGCCAGCCAGCCAGTTTTTACCCAGCAAAGAGTACACCTGTCAAAGCCATGAGCTGCCAGCTTTTCTAGGAGAATGCTGTGGGAGACAGTATGAAAAGCTTTACTAAAGTCCAGGTAGATAACATCCACCAAAAAAAAAGTTTGAGAATAGCTCTGTATACATTTATTCCAGGGAGAAATGTGGGTCCAAGGAGGGTCACTGAAGATCCAGAAGCTGAATGCAGTAAAAATATATGAAACCCATCCTCTTTCAGCCCTAAATTCAGTGGCCCTCAAATAAGACTTCTTTTCAGTGCTCTCAGCCTGCAAATGCATTCTCTTGAAAGTCCTAACCGATAACTGTGATCAGTAAAGCTGAGCTGCAAAATAGGCTAGTCAAGCACACACCCCAGGTGCCAAAGCACACCATTTGGATTTTTAAAGACCTGTGGCAATATTAACAACAGTTATGAGAGCTCAGGTAGTGTGCTAATTACAAATCCATAAAATCAGTTTAGACCAGTTTAGTATTTAGAAATCTGTAGATGTTAAAAGTAGTGGAGAGAAAGTTTTGGAGCTTTAAAATTATTTTTAACCAAAAATTAAGGTAAACAGGCCTGAACTTATACAAAACTGTGCATCAAACTGATGTGTGTGTGATAATACACATATAGTTGAAGTGGCACCTCTCTTGTGGGTCAGTTTATGAACTGAGGTTCTAGTCCTCTGTAGATTAAACCCTTTGGTCTGGAAGCTCTTATTTGGTATTTGAATCAATTCAGTTGCTGTTGCAGACTTGCATACATTGTTCCCAGCAAGTTTCTAGCAGGTTTTGAATCCCAGAGCAGATGTCCCTTTCCTCTAATAGGACATTTTGATTTTCAGTGGTCATAGCAACAAAATGCCCTCCTTGGCCTTCTTGAAGAAAACCTTGATAGGAAAAGCATTTTAATTAAGAAAATATACTAATTAGCTACCACCTGAAGTGACGATAAGAGTTTCACTTCATTAGCGAGGCTGGGTGTGTTTGGAGAAACTCACCTGGCAACAAGGGGACTCATTTTTCAGGCTATTTTCAATATTTCTCTTCCTGCAGGGAGAAAGCAATCTTAATTAAAACCTGTGAAAAGCAGAGCATTTTTAGCTGGTAATTTACAGAAGTTTGAATAAGTCAAAAGAGAAAAAGACACCTTTTGGCAAATGGTGCATATAGATGTCTGCCAGCAAGCCTGCACTTAGCAACAGGAGCTTTTTATAAACCTGAGAGAGGCTGCTATACTGCTGGAACTGCGGGGTTCTGCTGAGATGAAGGCTGGGGTCAGTGGTGTTCATGAGTGTGTGTCCCCTGACCCAGATGGGGCTTTTAAACCCTTCCATCCCATACAATTTATATTACACACTATTTGTGTGCCTGTCAGGAATAATCTGTGCTGCTACAAACCAGAATTTCATGGTCCCGTTTGCAGTCTGTGCACCCGTCTCAGGGCTATTCTGCCTAATTCCAATATCTTTCTGCCTTTGCCCCCAGATTTTTCTCTCCAGTCATTTTCGGGGATTCTTGAAAGATGAAGAAAAGAAGAAAAGTTTGTTTTCAATATTTAATGCTTGATTCATGGCCTTTGCTCTTTCAGGCTCTTGTACTGACACATACAAGCCCAGCCTCCGGCATAGCTCAAACACACACTGTTCAACCGTCATGCCTACAATGAGATTGCAATGCAGTGCGATCTCATTCTGGGTGATTCTTTCATGTCAATAGCTCCATTCAGTGCTTGCTCCTAAATCAGCTTGAATTTTTTTCACTTGTGTGGGTTTCAATGATTTGTGTTTGTGGGATTTCTCTGCCTGCCCCTTTTTTGTCAATTACAAAGACTCGGTCACCCTTCCCAGCCAAATGAGCCCATTCAGGTGCATGATAGGGGACTTCTGGTCCAAAGTTACCGTGTTTTGACAAGCCTAACTGTCGAATTAGAAGGACTGGCAGCCCTTTCAGGAGGCTTGTTAAGAAGCCTGATTGAAAATTTGTGCTGTATTTTTAGTGCTGGATTAAGGGAGGGTCTTTAAATACTGACTTCCTTTTGCAGATACTGAGGGAGGTAGAGGTAAGTGTTGTTGGTCAGATAGATGCTAAAGATGGGCATTTAATGGAAGACTTCCAAACTGACCAGACTGGAGCCTTTTGGAGTAGCTCAGGAGTGGCCAGGTCAGGCAGCCTTGATTTGACTCCATAGAAGTTTTGGTGAGCCTGAAGATTTCACTGCAGGAGAACTAGAATTCCCTACTTAAACTATGTACAAATCCCCTGATTTAACTGTTTCTACTAGGATATAATGATGTTGTTGGTGATGTTGATCTAATACAATCCTTTTCTTTTCCTCTTTTCATCAGTATTGCTTTAAAAAGTAATAAAAAAAGAGTTGGCAGCAGTTTAGATGTCTGGGAAAAAAACATAAATAGGAACATCCTTATTATGTGGGTGACAACTAGTCAGATTATTTTGGCAATGCTATTTATAGAAAAGCTCTTCTCCTTAAAATTGTTTAATTAATGCAAACATTGCAAGCTGCTGGTCTGATACATTCTCTCCATTTAAGGTAGGGAAAATGGGATTTTTTTTCAATATCAGTCAAATGAAGCCAGATGCAGACACTGAAGAAAAAATAGTGCTGGTATTTCTATATGCATTGTGGATTCTGTCTTCAAAAAAACATCAGCTAGAGCCAAGAATTTTGGTGTTTTGGCCCCTAGCCACCCAACTTTAAAATCAAGCCATTGTCTGACAGTAGTAGCATACAACAACAGGCACCAAGCCCTAATCTTTCCTTCCTCGTGATTCCTTTTGGGGGCACTTAAATGATATTTATTGTAAGTGCAAAACCTGACCAGGCTGTGGAATTCTTCTTGCTTTCAGAAATGTGTTGATGATTGAAAGTTACCACTGCTCTGTCTTTGAGGGTGATATAAAAATTTTATGCTATACATTCATCTCCATTTGTAGCACAGAAGTTGTAAAGAATACGTTGAAGGATTCAGTATTTAATATTATTAACATGCAGGTTGATGCTTTCCCTCTCTTTTCTCCTTCAGGTCTCTCAAAGTAGACAGTAAGGAAGTAGGCTTTTCCCATTCTCCTCCCTTTCTGAGAGATGATTCCATGCACATGTGCTTGTCCTTGTTTAGCAAAACAGGGCTACCTGCTGCAGCCTGTCTCCTTTGCATCTGGGCATCAGGTCTGTAGTTTAGACATAAGCCTAAAGAGTTGTTTGCTTCCTGGTATGCTGTACCATTATAGCAATGAAAGTGCACACGTTTTACAGGACACGTAGTTGCAAGGCAGCTGTGCCTATGAAGTGTCCAATCAGTCTTATTCTAAGATACTCCATCAGTGTGAGCACTTTAGATGTCCTTGCAAGGTCAGGATAATATTCACTATGACATCCTGGGAATACAACTTGCCAAGCATTCTCTATAACTAAAATATCTAGAAATTACACATATCTGATTCTTGGAAGAGCAGAGTCTGTATCTGGCTAAGTAGTCAAGTACTGTGCTGCTTTCCTTCCTTCAAAGGAAGCTGTTATGCACATCCCCATCATTTATCAAGAATAAATAATAATTTTGCATAATTGCCTAAGTATTATTGGCAGGACTGGTTAGATGATACACTGTGCCCTTAAATCAGCTGTTTTCACTTAACGGGTAATTGAAATCCATTACAGGCATAAAACACAAAGCCAGTTTGAAAAAAGCAAGTCACTGAATTTGCTTAGTCTCCACATGAGTAATTTTGTTTCACTGAAAATAATACAGCTTTGCTGGAAGCTCATGTTGGAAGTTAGTAGGATATTAGCATAAACTGTTTGAAAAATCTCCCTGTTCTTAACCTTATTTCTTCTCTCTGTTCTTGCCATTTCTGTATCTAAGCATAAACCCATGTGGGCACAATTTTTCACTATTTAAAGTGAGGCAAAGTTTTGAGGAAGGTTAATATCTTTTATTTGCCTAACTGATATAGTTAGGGGGAAAACAGACAGAGTTTTTGGCATACAATTCCTTAGATCATTGGAGATAGTCTTGGGTTCCTGAAGTCTTGTCTGTTTCCTGCTAAATATGTCAGTCTAATAAAAAGATATTAAATCTCCCTACATACCTCCTTTCTTTAGATCCTAAGACCATAACATCATTATTATTTGAATACATCATAATTATATATGAATAATACATTCTAGATAAATTATCCTCAGTTTGCTTGTAGAACTTATTGTCTGGAAGCCAGAGAAAGTGCAAACTAACCTAGTTTGTTCTCTTTCAGTGTAAAAGCAATGCTATGTGCTACCTAGATTCTTACCCAACTCTTTTCTCTAGCTAATGACCAGCCTATTTTCCCTGTCTGTGGGACTCTTTAGAATTTAAATAAAATTTAAGTATCCATTCAGAAAAATCCTAGCTGGGGGGCCTTATGATTATCCAGATGGCCAAAACTGTAAGATTTTATCTTGTATCTCATAAGATTTTATGTCATATTGTACTGTGTCACAACCTAAAACCTTGTCCACAATAAGCACAGATACGTCAAAGCTGCAGGTGACATTGTTTCCAAATGCATTTTTGATCAGTGTGTTCTTAAAATTTCAATTAACGATGGTAAACAACAGTCAAAGATAACACGTGGCGGGATTCCAAAAATGTTGTGTTCTCAACTCAAGGGTGGCCAGAGGCAAACCCTGTTCATCTCCACTGACACAGAGTTGTGGCTTGGGGGTTTTTGTCTCTTTCTGAGAACCATTACTTGGTGTAAATGAGAGGCTGCTCCATGTTTGCATCTCTGAGAGGAAGTTCAAAGATAGAAATCAGCAAGTAGCCCAGTTAAAAACACCGGTATTACTAAGCTCTTAACTAGACTATCATTGTAAAGTAATTATATAAAAAAATGAAGTGCTTACACATCTTTAAGGTAAGGTTTTCTTCTTGTTATACACAGACATGCTGGAAGTATGTCCATGGTATAAGCAAAGTGGAATTAATTTTGTAGAAGCCAAGAACTACTTCATCTGAAAGGGGTAGAACCTTCTCACCTGAAGCTGATTACTGCAGGGGTCATAATTTTGAGTTGAAGCTGGTGAAGGTGTCTGTGTGGGAACAACAGAGGAGAGAGCCACTGCTGTTGGGAGGAAAGGAGTTCCATGTCTCTGATACAAACTGCCAGAGACGGGAGTGACTATTCAGCTGGGTGTCAGGGTTATCAGTAAGATGGCTAAAGTCTCCCTTTGTCTTGACTGAATGTGCCAGCCACGCACATCTCCTCCATCACTAGTGCTGTGGTGGTTTACTTGGGTGAGGCAAAGTTTGTAGGAAGAAAGTGTGTAATTTATTGAGCCAGATTGCCTTGACATCTGCTCCCTTGTATTTTACATCACCTCTCTTCATGTACAGATCCTAGCTTGGAAACTCCTAATGTGAAAAATAAGAAATAGTGTGGAGTGTGATGGCACAATAGAAAATAGGAAATCACTTTTGTTAAAGTAACTTACAGTTATTGGAAGATTTTCACAAAGTCTCCTCCTGTCCCTCTCCTGCCCTGCTTTCAGAGGATTTATAATTATTTCCCTTCCCCCCCCGAAAAAGTAGTTGTAGTTGGAAAGTAAAATTCTTCTTCTGAACTGGAAAGTGAAAGAAAAAAAGTGTAGTGCAAAAACTGAAATTTTGGTTTGGGATAAACTGAAATGATATATTCATTCAGTCATATCAAAATGTTTCAGTAAAGTCAAAATAACACTGTCTTAATGTTTAAAACTGCATTCAGTTATAACAGTAATGCTTGAACACTGTAGTAGTAATCATAATACACAAAATATATTAACTGTTTTTTAAATATCAGAAGACTGAACTTCTCTTAAAGAAAAGTTTCAGTGATTTGCCAATACGATTCATGACAAACCCTTGCACAATTCCAAAGTTTACTCTCTTGTGGAAAATCTTTCTGTCTAGAATTTTGACTACTTCTATCTGCAATGTAATGGACTTCTAGCTCCAAGTATTTCTGCAGCATGTGCTAGTGAAGTGCTTTGAGAGATATTTGGGGTTTTTTTTTTAGAACAGGAGGGTTTGGGTAGATCCAGTTTAAAGTCTGGATAATATTGAAATAATGTGGGCTGATTTTCAAATCCTTTTGCATTCAGTGGATTATGCTGGTTAGATATTAGTTTTGTTTAGATTGGCTTTGATTTTGGCTCAATCTGGTTTTAATTAAACCTCTGTATTTAAGATGTCTGCTGGATGCTGGGTGGTTAGGATGTGTGTGACCTTCCAGGAACATTAAACCTTAATACAGCAAAGTGTATAAGGAGTTTTATAATTTTAAGCATATGAGGAGTTCAGCTAAATTCTAAGTGTTGTTCATACGGTCCAAGACATGAGAGCATTGAGAATTAAAAACATGACCTTTAAAGAATACAGAAAATGCACTGATAATGTTGGACTTTGAAACAAGGCAGAAGTTTAACACTAATTTTACCCGAGTCTACTGTTTTCCCTCCTTGCAAGAGGTTTGCAAAAGTTTACTGAAAGCACCTATCACAGGCTGTTAGTTTTTAATCAGTGTTGTTCGTGTAAGAGCAATAATTTGTATCCTGAAGTCACCATGCTGGCCTTTGCTCTTGTCACAGAAATGCTCTTATTATGAATTCTGACTCTTTAATAAAGAGATTTGCTAGTTCTTTGTCTAAACAACACTTAGATTATTAGTTGTTGTAAAATGGTTGTGGTGGGACCTAAACCTCAGTGAAGAATGCCAAGTGGTTTTCTTTGTCTGGCTTTTTATCTAATCTTAGTTAACTACCTTTACATTATAATGAGAAGAGTGGCTACCCAAGTGCTATACAATTACATTTTAAAAGATTCTATTTTTTATGGTAAAACTCTCATAGGCAAATGCCTAAATATGCTCTGCTATATTTGTCAAAGCCTTTTTGTGATGGCAAGGTTCAGGTAGTGTGAGCACCTTCCTGGTGCTCGGTGAGAAAAGACTTGATGTGGTATGGGGGTGAGCCCAGTGTGCATTGCCTTCCTCCCATTGTCTCAAGATTGCCATGGTAATTTTTCTTTTTCCTTATACCTAAACCAAAAAGAAATACTGTAGTCATCTCAATGGTAGAGAAAGTGTGATTGAAATAAATGTGAATATGACAGATATTGCATCAAAATTCAGTACACCAGGGAATGACAGAACAGCTAGCTGCTAAATGTGAGTGAACTTCAGGACTTTATGCATCCTTTGAGGGCTCAGATATAAAGCAGGATGCTGTTTATTCAAAAAGATTCAACTCGTTGGACTGATTACTTTGCTGTAAGTGGGATGCTGTAATTGGGGTTTAGGTTTAAATGGACCATGCCTCCTTAAGTTCTATGGTGACAGTATTTGCACAGTGGTAAGAACTGACTGTGCTGTATAACTGTAGTAACTGGTGACTGGTGGTATTTATTTGGTGAATCAGCTAGATGGTGATTCAGTTCAGGATATCTGTTAATCTACTGACTTTTATTGACTTCATTTCAGTTTTGATCTTTGCTTGTGTCATCTAATTTCAGTTTAGTAAAAGTTTACAGTAGAGAACTATAGCAAGATCTTAAGTTTTCTCCTTTTTCAGCTCTTAAAAAAGCCTGTGAAAAATAGACAGAGCCAGTTATTCTTCCAACATAGCAGCTTGAATGAAAAGTTCAAGTATCTGAACAAATGAGGCAAGGAGTCGGAGGGACATTTGGATTTTTGTCAAAGGATATATAATTTGATATAACTGAGTTATCAGATCAGAGACTTACTGTCCAAATCAAATATGGTAGAAAATGCATTCTGTGGCCCCAGAGCAAAATTAGGAATGTTTAGGATGTTATGAATTTATGAAGGTTTTGGAGGGATGTAAATCAGGTTTACAGAACTTATTTCCAACTATAATTACTTCATAAAAACAAATTAGACAGTACTGCACCTAGGCAACAATGCCAAACTAACAGGGCAGAATAAAGCATGCAAAAGAGAATGACACGTAGGAGATAAGTAGTCATAATTTGTTTGCAGGCTTTGTTTCATGATTCTGTAGCATATTTATCAGGAAAAAGAAGGGGGATTTCAAAGCAACTATTCTGGGCACTCCTCCAGAATTAAGAGCAGCTGTTCATGCCTTAAAGTCAATTATTTTCCCTGTTTGTTCTCTAATCATTCCTTATTTGGAGATGCCACAAAACAATCCATGAAAAGCTGACAGAACAAACATTATTCCCTGCAGATTTTTTTTAAATATTCATCATGTGCTTTAAGCTTGTATAAGGTAGTTCTGTGAACTCAGCAGTGCTGAAGGTGAAGAGGGCAACAATGTGTGAATTTAAAGACTTTCAGTGCTATTAAAAACCAAAGTCTTATTTATTTTTAAAATCGCTTGGTTTATGTTTTCCCTTTCCTTCTGGCACGTGCTACTGTTGGGATAAATCTATTAAAGTATGGGCTGAGTCAGTGTGAATCTGTTGCACTATGTTCCTTTTCAAATTAATATTTCAAACAAGGATTTATCTCTGTCACTGTACTGGTACAAATACCTTTGCCCATCCGATGCTGGCTTGCCTGCTGCTGGATCCTCACCTTGAGAATTTCAGTAGTGGCTTAATTATTATTAGAGGGCAGATACGGTCCTTAGCTACAGTAAAAGAGAGTTTAAAAAGAATGCTTACAGCAATCATTATGGTTTTCAATTTAGTATTATGAGCGTTGGGTGGCCTGAGTAAAAGCCCAAGTCATCCACTTTGTTACAAACATGAATATCAGAAAGTTGTGTTAGATTTATTGCCTGAAACATGTACAAAAGTAGCTCAGATGTGTCCCTGTGGGTTGATACCAGTTAAAGAGAATGTACCAGCCAAAAAACCATTTCAGTTGCCACTAGATGACAAGTCTGTATTGCAGCAGGACCTCTCCCTTCAATAGTTGGAGCAGGATTTCCGGGACCAGTATATTGAACCCTCCAGATCGGATCTTGTAGGACGGGCTGTCAGCCCACCAGATGCATATGGTGAAAGCCCTCTGTTTTGTTTGCTGCTGCTGCCTCTAGTTCTGTAAAAGCAGAGAGAAACAGGGGGAATAAACAGTTTATTTGTGCCTGTTAAAACTTGCTACTCTTTGTACTAGAAGAGAGAAGAAATACACAGACACAAGGGCCAGAGCCACTAGTGGGACAAGAACAGCTGTGGCGTTGTACAAGAAAAGAGGAGGGGGTAGTACAAGAATAAAACAAAAAATTCATGGGGAGAGGAAGAAAATATGTCCACTAATAGAGAAACACATGTAAGAGAACAAGGGGTACAGCAGGGAAAGACCTACAAAAGACCTCTTTTCTGCTTGACTACCTTTGTTTTGGATGCAGGCTGCTTTTATACAATGAGACACTGGCACTGCATTTAGAAATAGACTTCAACAGAACTTAAAGGCAGCTTGTATTTGAAAAGCTTTACCATAATCCAAGTCCTTCTTTCCTATTCCAGTTTTTATTATCCGAAGTGAAAGCCTCATCTTGCATTTCATTTAGATATGGGGCAAGCAGAAAATTTTTACTAGAGTCATCATTTCATCAGTAGCACTTAAGGCGCCTAATTCAACTTGTATTTTCCAATGCAAATCAGGGAAGAGGCAGATGAAATGAGTGTGAAAGGGGAGTAAGAGCCTGGATCCGTTGCCCTTGTGGAGGCAAAGCATGGGAGTCAGTGTGCTCTTGCCCGTACATCTCTGCTAGTGCATAAACCCAAGTGACTTGCCTATGATGTGTAACAGACAGACAGCTATTGGCCATATCTGGTTTTTGCCAAGGGATTGATTCATATTCAAACCCCTTTCTCATCTTTCAAAGCAGTTTGTGATGACATCTTCAACCATAATTGGCCCCTTTCTCTTTCCATTGAATTCAAGGACATAACTTCAGTTCCACTTACAGTCCACCCTCTTTATGTCTAATAGACACAGATGGAAATAACAAGCAATAAAATCACAATAAATCTTTTCTTATTCCGTAAAATTACAAGCCTCTCAATCGTATGGTATATTAGTCTTCTGATTCTGTTTTTAAGGGAAAGTTCGGGTTTGCTTTTGAAAGGGTTAGCAAAAGGCTAAATTCCTTGCAAAGAACAATGTGCTGAGCCACACAATGGCCCATTGCAATGACTGACACTGACTCAGGATGTGTAGCTCTGGTTCCCAATGCAAACTTTGCCATGTCTTACTCCTTTAGGCTTTGCTAGACAATATGGTACTTAGGACGCGTACTTGCAAGATGCTTTATTTTGTGTCTCTTACCATTAAACTAGATAAAACCAGGAAATTTAGCAAAATGCTAAATAAATGCATATTGCATGTTTTCTAGAGTATTATTCTGTTAGCCACCAGCATATTCAGCTTTAAAAATAAGCTGTTGCACACGGATAGTAGCTAGTGTCCATGGGAATTTTCTTGCAATTGAGAAAGGCTTACGTACATATTGATTAAAATATTATGTAAGATGCTTTGAAAAGATGACTATTTAGAGGATAATCTAATAATTTATCCACCCAGCTTAGTCCTCTATCCTTCACGAATTCCAAAAAAAGATATGACCATAAAATGCAAGTCTAAGAAATTGGCTAATGTAAATTGCTTGATGCAGCAATGTCAGTCGACGAGTGAGTGATTGCTCTGTAGACGAGAGTTTTCATGACTAAAATAAAGAGATGCTGGGGGCTGAAACACCCTCAAAGTAATGGGTGGACTGAGTACTTAGATGCTTAGATACCTGAGTCTGGTGTATGCCCTGGAATCGGAAATTATGTTACTGGCTAAGGTGAAGTATCACAATAGCACTTGACCTTTGCAGACCCATGGATAAATCCACTGGCAAGGATACCATTTATTATAATAAGTCTTATTAAAAATGTGTTTCTACTTTTCTTCCACTATGAACATTAATGTGGATATAAAAATACAGCAAATTAGCACACAGTGAAATGTATTTCAGAACAGAGTCTGTGGGGACAGCAGTGCTGCTACCTTCTCTCTACCTATAGGGTGGAATTAAATGTGAGTTTTGTTTTAATCCGTAACTATGAAGCTGTCATCTTTTATAAATGCTAGTTTCATTTAAAAGTAACAGCGTTTGAGAAAAAAAAAAGGGGGGGGGAACAAACCCCACAAGAACCCCTGCTATCAATTCATCCAACAGTTTGGCTGAAACTGTAGCTATGTTCATGCAGAAGAAACACTGATTGATTTTGTTTTCTGACAAGTTGAAAGCACAGACGCTATGTGTGTAAGTCTGCTTATGCTCTGGTTTCCAGTAAGGTATAATCCAAATAACTCTTAAGAAACAAATTCTGGCCTCAGTCCACTGAAACTGGAGATATTCAGCAATGTTAGGAGAGCAATTGCAGGTGTACACTAACGTAAGTGCAGAATTCAGCCAAGTATATCTGTACAGCTATAAATGAATGTGTAAAAGTGATTAAGATCAGGTTTGGCGTGTAACACAGTGTTCAGCTAAGGTCATCCCATAGTTTCTATACATAGTCCTGAGGACCCAAGCACAAAATATATTGCACAGAATGCCAGTCTTGACTCTGAATTTCTTTGATTTGGCTGGCAGGTGTCATGATGACCTGAATAACATTTAAGCTGAAAAAAGGGGGTTTTGTGTGTGTTAGTCTCCTGTGGCATTAGCATACATATATACAACATTCTAGATGTGGAATGATTTATCTATTTTTACAGAGGTGGTAACATTAATTTTAATGGTAGCCTTTGGTATGACACAGACTTTGTCTTCATTATTCTGAAATATTGTTTGAAAAAAACCCCACAAATCCATTTATGTTTTCAATTTGCTTTGAACTGTTTTTCAACAACTCGGGTCAAGACCTAATTTCTACAGCAATCTTCACTGTATTTTATTATTCACCAGTGACTTGTACGTGATTAAGGAATCCATCAGAAATATTCTCTTTTTATTCTTTCTATAACACCATTTTCCCAATGTCCCACTTGCAGTATTTTTATTTCGTTTTTTTAGTATGGGAGCTGGAATAAAATTTGAGGATGAAAAATAGATGCTATACTTCAGAAATAGGCAAGTTTTTTTCAACTACCTCCTTTGTAATTTTGCTTTTCATAACACAACACGATATTTCAATGTTGTAAATGTGCACAAATTTATTCCAATGTTTGCAATGCGGTGTCTGCTGGAGTTCTAATAAGGCGCCATTGTTTGCTTTCAAGCCCAAGAATCCTGCCAAAAATATTAAAGCTAGCAAACATCTGAGTGACCTGATTCACCAGTTCATCTGTTCATAAATACTTATTGGAAGAAACACAATTTTATATATATATATATATGTGTGTATGTCTGCATATGCACACATGCATTTCTCAAATACAACGCCAATCAACTTTTTGAAGCTTAAAACCTCTGATACAACATTTTTGTGAGTAAGGAAGTAGCCAAGTTGTCCAAAACATCGGTCTTTGCTAGTGTGTGATGGAAAAGAATGTGTACGCATGTTCAAGATGGTGAGCTTTAACTGATGCCTTGCTTAGTAAGTTCACAAAAATTCTTGTTTTGATAATGCACTCTTTGCTGTTGATTGTATAATGTACAGAGTCAAAATTGCCATCCCAGATGTACCTCTGCAAACATTATTATGCTGTGATTTCTGCAGCTGAAACAAACTGTAAGGATACAAAATTTAATTATCAGTAAGTTCAGTAGAAGTTTTATAGAAGTCCTTAAAATTTAGATTTTTCAGCTGCAAAAGTATGACAGTCTATTGAACTCCATTAACAACACCTGTAGTATTATTCATCGTGAAAGATCTTAGATGTGCCATTATAGTCCAGTGCTCAATTTACATGTATACTGTATAGACATGTACATCTATACATACATATACCCCACCAAGACAAAGCCTAAATTGATCAGATTACAGATGACCTGTGGAAAATGGACTATGTGCAAATTTCAGCACTCTGATACCATCATATCTGTTCTGTTCAAACAGGTATCACTGCATGGTTATTACACAGGAATCAGCCTTTACAGACCGGTTGCAGACTTGTTTGATGACTGGAGCAAGCAGGAGTTGTCATATTTAATCTGTAAAGAGAAAAGAACAGACAGCAGGTTGGACTCAGACTGATGCCCCAGTCAGAGTAATTAGAATTGTAAAAGATGTTTTACAATCTAGATGGCTAGAAACCAGCACAAAAATCTCAGGATAAAAGAAATTTATTTGAGCGTGGGTAGGTTGTCAGATGCTAGGACATGCCATTGAAAGAACACTTTTTGTAGTAGCAGTGTTTCAGAAATGCAGGAACCATAATGGCCTGTTAAAGCAATTAATACATTTTGGACCCTGTTTGGGAGGTTGTTAGATCCTTGTGGGAAAAGGCATGCCAATTTTGGCAAAGGTGGTAGACAAAGCAAGGAGGAAGCTGTGCAGCACACAGCCAGGGACAAGGCACCATGATACCTTAGGAATGATGGCGCTGGCTGAGACAGCAGGGAGATACTTCTCTTTTCCAAGCTCCGGGAGATTTGATATGTTTATGACTTCATGGAGTCAGAACCAGTGTTGGCAGTCTGTGGAACCGAGGCCTTTTTCTCTTCCCTCTCTTTGTTTTTTTTAGCTCTTGTTACCCGTCGGTCTTCAGCTAAATTCTGTCACTTGCTTATCTCAGGGGGCTTATGTTTCCAACAGTGCTCCCAGACTGATACCTTCTCAAATTTGTGCATAATGCAAAGGAGTTGGTACCAGCACAGCATTTATCAAGGTTAAGATGAAAAATCCCTTCTTGGGATTTCCCTGAGAATACACCAGGTGGTGCCACGGATGTTTGCTGAGACAATGTGTAATTACTTTTCTTGTTCTGCCAGAAAAGCTCTAAAAGGCCACATGAGTTCTACTTTATCCCTTGCCCCCCTCTTTTCACTCATGCTGCCTGTGACTCACTTTGACTCTGTTCTGGAAATGTCTCTGTAGTCAGTGGATATGACCCCAATTACTCCTTGCTTTTTTTCCTCTTCCCCTCCCTAAATGCTACTGGATTTTATTCTTTACATTTACATTATGACTAAGAGGAATAAACCCCTGCCCTTCCCAGTAACTCGATACATGAATCTGCAATCTGCCATCTGATGTGAAACATTTTAAGCCACTTAGAACTGCTCTGTATCTTGTTGTTTAGCTAATCTGTTAATAGAACAGAGTGGACAAGGTTAAAGATAGATCCACCTCTTAAAGCAACAATAGTTTAATTTTAAATGAAAAAGTAGTTTCCATTGATTCTGCCCTTATTGTGCTGGAGCCTTCTGATTCTGTACATGTCTAAATTAACACAGGTAAAAGGCTCTCCTGAATAGTAATGTGTTTGCCACAGTTGCTACTTGCCTAGCTCATCTTTGGTTGTCATGATGATCCTGTAGGGCCCCTGTCCAGTCTGCTGCTGTTCCCACTCCTATCCAGTGAAATGTGAAATTGCAGACTTTTGCACCAGGAGTGTGAATGGCTTGTGCTAAAGCAAGTGTTGGTGCGTGTAATGGCAATGGCCATGAAAAGGAAGTTTGCAGCAAATCGCCCTATGCACAAGGCATGGGAGAAGGTCATTACAGGGCTGATACTTTGAGTGAAGTTACAATTTACATGTAAAAAAATATTTATCAGAGTCAAGGCTGAAGCTGACAGTCATTCCCTTTTAGAAGCTCTTCACCAGATGGGATGAAGATCACTATCATATCATTGATCACTTCTTGACTGATGATCTAAATGATCAGTTACATGTTTTTAATAGCATACTTGCATGCATCTAGCCAACTAGCTATGACTTTCTCTAATCCAAATGCCATCTAGAACAGACTCGCTATATGAAGAATTTTTTTTAGGACAGAATGACCATCAAATTGCAAAGGTATTTAATAAGCACAGGTTTGCATTATTTTACTGAAATGTTATCAGTCTCCAAATTGTTATTCTTGAGAAAGGTATTTAAGTTTCAAGATCATTTAAAACTTCTGATAAACAGCACTCTGTGATAGCAGGAAGGACCTGAAAACAAAACTGTCAATGATCCATTCTCTCAGCAGTCACAAACCATTTAAGGAAGTTCCCCTATTTCTATCACTTTCTGGAACTTTACATCTTTTCAAAAAGTGTTTCAGTCTGGAGGGAAAAAAACAAACCCCAAACCCTGCTTTTGACTCTGAATTGCATATTTTTAAGACTCAGTTGTGCTCAGCTAGTTGGGTTCTTTATAAAACTTGCCTGGTAGTCTTTGTGTATGGTGTGAGAATAGCTGTATACTGTTGTTTCCTCCAGTCTTTTCTCTCTATCTCAATTTTACAACCTGTTTTCCTGGTGTTATTTACCCTTTTTTTGATACTCTCCCAGCAATCTCTTCCAAATGGAGCTCAAACCAAGGACAGTTTATTTAGAAATCAAACCTTCAAACTCACAGACTCCCAGTCGTTTTTAACATTAGTTTAAATGAGCTCAAACATCCCTAACAAGAAATATTTTGAAGTGGCACATCAGCCTTGTGCACTATTTGAGTTTAAATGAGCTCAAACATCCCTAACAAGAAATATTTTGAAGTGGCACGTAAGCCTCGTGCACTATTTGGCTTGGTGATGAGGACTAAAATAAAGTTTTGAGCCACCTTTTTAAAAAAACAGCCCAGTAACCAGGACTGGATTCAGTTACACTCAGGATAAGGGGCAGCTGGAGTGACTGGCTGCTGCAGTAAACAGTGCAAATGGATGGGTCTTAGTCCCTTCGTGAATCCATGTGTAATTGTAAAAATATAAGCATATAGGCACATGTTGGCAGAAGTGGAAGAAAGAAGCTATTTAAGTGCTTGAATTACATGTGTACATAGGCACTGTGCGAGGCACAGAGGAGATGTCCGAACTGTATCAGTGGCACAGTATATTTTCCTTGATATATCCGCTCATTTTGCTGACAGCACAAAGGTAAATACGGGAGTGGTGTTAGAAAAGGAGAGCTAACTAACAACAGATGAAAACATGAAAGAGAAGGAAGTAACTCTGGGGATGATACCAGTGTCCTTGAGATAAACTGTAGGTGAGATCACAGTATTTGAATGCGATGCTTAATGAAAAGAGATGTAATATTCAATACATACTTTAACACAGAGTATGGAAGTTTATTTAGAGGTGCAAAGAGGATAAGAGCTGAAATTTTTGTCTCCTGTGCTGCTAGTATCTTTCTCTGATCATACAACCCAAACTAGTTCTTCAAAGAGCATTCCTTTTTTAGCACAAGTTTTAGAGCTCACCTGTCTGCAGGCACTATCAGTCAGCATTCACCAAGAAATGCCGGTCACCAGTCTCTGGGACAGATCTGTTAATATAGCACAAAAGACTACATTCGAAAGAGCATTAAGATATGAAACTCCCTTGCGAAGATGAACTGTGCAGCAGGTTTTGGGTTGTTAGCACTCAGAGAAGTGAGGCATTCAGGAGGGCTGTGGAGCTGAGGCAATGGGCTCTGTAGCGTGTGTGTGACAGAGATGCTCTTTTCTAAACTTGGGCAGAAGTGGCTGGGTGTAGGCCTTTCAGAAGCATGGTGCAGGTCCTTGCTCCCTGATTTTGTGTATATTTGCACAGATAGTGTGCCTGTTTGGAGGGATTATTCTGAATTTCTGAATGAGCTTCTGGTCGCAGGCTGTTGATTTCACTCTGCTAACACCATACAATGAAGAGAGATGCAACAGTTTCTTCCAGAGAGAGATCAAATTAAAAGAGCATGCCACCTGGGATCCCACAAGGGAAAACGGGAAGCTAGTGACCCTGTAAAGGCAGGATGCTGCTGAAAAAGCCTAAGTAGAGGCCTCTAATGAGAAAAGAGCACAATGTGAAGGACCTCAGGTGCAGCATCACCTCAGTCCTTTCACAGAGACATTGTGTGCTCTCACGGTAGCAGCAGACACATTGCCACTGCATACACACAGAGGGGAATCTCTGGAGATGTGGCCTTTTATGTTTCATCACAGGGCATTTGACTCAGAGATGCTGCTGAAGTTATACAGACTCATAGTTTCTTCTTTTGTGAGTTTTCTTCTCAGCTTATATGATCTCATTTCAGTATTTTCAGCGTATTCTCTGTTTGCTCACAAGGCCAAGAGAGGAAAAAAGAAAGCCTTCCTGTTCCACACACACACACACACACTGGTATGTAGATAAAGCCCCGCATTCTTCAATCAGATTTTTAAAATTGGAATTTTGCTCCTGTTATAGTTTAGCCTCAGGCTGGTAATTTGGCGCTTACTTCAGTCACTGGGGTCCCTAATTGGAAAAAGCACAGAATAGAAGAGAGAGTCGAGAGGGGAGGGGTGGGGATGGATCACATTTATACCAAATAACCAAGTCCCCCAGCACACAAATTCAACCAAACTTTAAACATCCATTTTTTCCCCTGAAGAGAGTAGAAAAGAAACAAAGAGATTAGGCCTTGATGACAGAGTCTCTAGAAAAGTATAAAATTTAATAACACTGACTTTCCTTCCAAACTCTCACACATGTATCAGAGGAAAACGTCCCTAGCTGCATACAATGAGCGTTCAGTTCGGCAGGGTTATTTATTTTCTTTTTAACACTGCCATTCCCACACGTATGAGTATACTTGTTTTATCTGTGCACATATCCACACAGATGATATATCACTAGTATACATAATTCACAGGGCCTCAGTGCAAAAACTAAAGAACTTTCTCAATTGTGGGCCAGATTTAAAAACTGAAAATGAGCCACACCAGTGCCACCTACAAACATTTTCTCTTGATGTGGCTAGGAATGTGGGTGGATGTCACTAGGCTTTGAACTTGTTTGGACATTATTAGAAGGCTCCAAGTTTCCTTTCAGCCTATGAAAGCTGTCTTGTGGAATAATATGCCCTTAGGAGCTCAGCATTACATGAACAGGACTTCTGGGATGCAAGGACTGAGGGGAAATCCTGCATCAATGGTCTCTCACATTGTGGTCTTCAGATGAGAAGCTTCTGTGTGGGCTGCTTAAGGAGCTGTGGGCAGGCAGCATCTCTGGAGATAAGAGGTCCTTTGTTGTCCATATTATTTTGACCCTGAATTCCTCATCTTTCCAGTTTTATGAAGCTGCTGCCGTGGTGCAGGAGCTGCATCTCAGTGGGCACTTACGTATAGATGATACCCCTGTGTCTGCTTTAGTGAGGGTGCAAATATGTCCCACAGCATTCACCAGTGTAGGATTAAGAGAATATGTTAGTGCAGTGGGTGCAGTAAATGGGATTTTTATAATATACTGTTGTAAGCAGGTGGCTTTAGAATCCAAGTCTGCTGTGTTTTTCGATGTATGTGCAAGTTTACTTAGAAACTTGTATTAACTGAAAGGAATGCTTTTACTCAGCCAGGAGTTATTGACCACTTTGACAAAAAATGTGCACTCTACAAACCTTAAATTACATAATTGTTCAAGAAGGACTAGTACCTCCTGTGGCATCTGTAGTTAGAGAAAAGAGATAGTTACATTAATCAGGACTTCTGAGGATGCTGATAATGATAATTCTTTTCTAATGTACTGCTATAACTCTCAATTGTTTCATATTAAGCTGAGAAAATGGGAAGAGTTAGAAGGTGGTACACATTTTAATAGAAGCAATAATTCTGCTTGAAGGGTTGTCTGAATGCTGTGCTGGGGAAATGAAACCAATAGATCCCATTTTACTGAATATAGCTGTGTAGCAAGAAAAGGTCATAGTCCTGGGCCTAATTCTGTTACTGTTTGAAAGCTGACATTAGTATTTTTCAATTTATTTTATGGTTTTAAAATGGGGACAAACATATAGATGTAATAATTACTGCAAACTACAAAAGATTTTCTCTGTTTGGATCATCTGCTATAAGCTTATTAGTCAGCGTGACTCAGCTGCCGTCCACTGTCCTCGGTTACATCGGTTTACACCAGGTAAAATCCAGCTCACCGTATTTCTTTCCTGCTGATGATTATTTTGTGCTGACGGGCTGTTAGCTCTTATGGGCTACTCAGCTATCCTACATGCACTCCATTCATACCCAGAAGTCTTGCTAAGTGTGTAGTAACAAGTAACTGGCTGAATTTTCATGAGCTAAGCATTCCAACCTTAATGATCCTACGATTCTATAAACATGTAGACGTGGCACTTCAGGACATCGTTTAGTAGGCATGATGGTGATGGGTTGACAGTTGGACTTGATGATCTTAAAGGTCTTTTCCACCTTTAATGATTCTATGTGGGTCAGATTCTCAGTCTAAGGCATCTCTAGATACTGTGGCATTATAAAGTGGCCTTATTGTGGATATAAAATAACCCTAGCCTTTTGAAGGATGACACCTCATGATTTCTCATAGCTCTTTTATTTACCATAAGCATTTGCAGTCTGATCCCATTTTCCTTTATATTGTTTCCTTTCGGGAAGTCTAAGTAGTGAAATCCTTCACGCAGGCCTGTGGCTGGTAGCCTCTGAACCTCAGAGGAAAGTGGTCCCTGCCAAACCTCATTAGCACTGTCTGTTAGTAAGTGTTACGTCATCACGTTGTCATTGTTGTTACAAAATCTGTACCTGTTTAATGCTGTACAAACTAGTGATGATGTTTAATAAATAATACATTATTGGCCAAACTACTAGTTGAGGACAAGTGTACAGCTTTTCATTAGTGTCTGCCAGTATTCTCCCCCTAATTAAAAAGGAGTCCAGAGCTCAAGATATGAAATGAAAATACTGTAAAAACCTCAAACTACCATTATTTTCATGCAACTACAAATGTGTCCAGCTTAGATAATTTGAAGTCATAGGTATGTAAAATCATCAGAGCCAATAACTGGAATGTTTTTGGCTGGCAATACCCTACTCTTTGGCATTCAGTCTTTGTCCTATTCTCATTGTTAGAGTGACACACTATGTAGAACAATATGAAAGTTTTAAGAATTAATAGGGTTAACATACCTGCCATGGTGTACATAGTTCCTTAAGGAAGTTCTTCCTCTCCACTAATTCTGAAGTAGCGCTGTTGCATACCTTTCGCCATTTATAAGGCAGTGTTATCCAATTGTTTTCCACGAGAACAGAACTCAAGCATGCTTGACTTCAAAACCCTTGTCTATTCGTGGCCCATTCTGAGTCTTGGGGAAAACTCAGTATTTCAGTTTTACCTCAGAAAAATTAATAACTAAGTAGATCAATTCACAAGGCTTTGCAAAATTTACTGTACTCTTTTTTTAAAAAAAATATTTTACTACAATGGAAGAGCTAAGTGTTCTATAGTAGCATCTACAACGATGCTATAAGCTTGGGTAGGGAAAAAGAAAGTAGACATCATCATAACTTGGGTTTCCTAAAAACTGTGGGTTTTTTATTTTTTTTTATTAATATTCCTATATTGCTCTTTTGGGCCAATTTCTACCTCCATGGGGTTTATGCTCTACATGCATTTACATTTTTCTATAGTTATACCACCTACTTTCCCAAGGTTTTTAGGAAACTCTGGTTGAAAAAACATTGTGCTGCCACTACCTTTTCTGTATCTCTTTCAGTGACTAAACAGAGGACTTCATTCTTCTGTAGTATTAATCTACGTCATTTCATAAGCATCAAAATGAAATGAATATTTGCAAAGGTCAAGTTACAGTATATGACAGGAAAAACATGCCAAAACCAATTAAAATTACTAGGGCTGTATAGGAAAGTCACACACACCACATATTGCTCACAGGTGCTCTGTGTGAAGCCCAATCCAATAAATGTCAGTCCAGTCATTTACACCAGGAGAGTGCCAGTCATGTAAAAAGAAACGGAAGAACAGATGCTTTATGAGAAACAAACCAAATACAAATAAACTCAAAACTGATTATAAAAATTCACACTAAACAAGTATTAAGAAGTATTTCAAATGCATTTGGGATTCTGCAAATGTTTTGTGTACATTTGGGATTCAGTGAATGATTTGTAAAGCAAGAGACAAATGATTTTTAGTGCTTTGTAAGTCTTTTGAAACCTTGCCTCTGCATCTCTGTGAGGTGGGGGTTTTTTTTATTTTATTTTAATTCCTCTCTCTTTCTTTCTGTGTTCTTTGAACTTTGGTTTTCCAAAGGCCAAAATGTCCACAAAAGCATGGTGAAATTTAAGAAAATCATCTACAGGGGGTTTTGTGTTTGTTTTTAAGCGCTGAGGACGAAAGGTTTGATTTTAATGTGTGTTTTGAAAAGCTTACACACCCCTGACTCTTTGGGAATTAGGACTACTTTAAAATCTGCTAAAAAAAGCAAGTTCTGTGGGTTTAGGTTTTATTGTAAACATTAAATGGTTAAAGCTGTTGTCACTGACAAGAGAGCGCCGGGTTCATCAGCTACCCACGCTTTCCTGCCCTGTTGGCAAGTGTTGTCTGTATGTGCCACAGTCATAGCTGGAGAATCTAGCACAGGTTGAGAACTACTTGAGTATAAGAGTATTACATACTACTGGAGTGTAAGAGTTTTTAACTGTTAGATAAATGTTTATGTTGCATCTTTTTCTTTATTTTTTATTTTAAAATTGATATTCTGCTTCCTATAAGCCAAAGATCTCATAGGAGGATGGATTCTGCTCTGCTGACATTTTTAGTAGTCCAGTTTCATGCAAGGCACAACCACCTCCAGTTACAGGCATCCTGACTGGATCCAGTACTGCTGGCCTTTTCTGGCCTACTGAGATTTCTGAAAAGCTGGAATCAAACGCAGCTGAGCTGAATAAATTTTTGAAGGAAAGTCGGATGTGGGTTTCATTCTTTTCTTCTTTTATCCAAAATAAATGTAGGAGCCCGAAAGGTTCTGGAATATGTAGACCTCAAGCTTGAAATTTTATACTCATAAAGACTAGTGCAGAGCAAGCAGCAGTAAAACTCACCAGATAAATTGTCTCAACTCTGACCAGAGAGACCACCCTTCTGGGTGAAAAGCTAACTTGAGTTTCTTACTCATTTAATCTCCTCCTTTTCTGCTGAAAGGGTCGACAAGGGACTCATTCCCACTGGCAACTGGGCTGAAGCCACGCATTCATTTCATATATACCACCGAACGGATCTGTGACACTAATGATTTTCAGACTTTGTGAACTGGAGTTGGATCTGACCCTGTGACCAGTACATTAAAGGCTCCAAATCCAATTACCAAACCCCAGAGACACCAGGTCTCTTTTGCTTGAACATGACGTCAGCACTGAAGAAAACTGTAGGGAGCTATTGTATTCAGCCAGGTAGACCAGAAACACAAAGGTGAGTTGCTAGGATACTCCCCTTTCAGACAGCATATTTCATCCCTTCTCCTTTTTCCAGACATGGTATTCATCTTTCTTCACAAAGGAAGTGTCAAGTAGTTGAGGAGGATCCTGTGAACATAAAATATACAGTCCCATCCTCGGACCGTGCATATATTAAGTACTTGAAAACAGTGGGTGATTCCCAAGTGACAAATTGACTACTGCACATCATTTATTCACGGCCTATATACAGATGACATTTGATATTCAAGATTCATGTTTAGCAGCTGGTTGATGCCCCCTCTTGCCAGTCGTCTTTTTGGTGGTGCTGATGTTCTGTCATGGATGAGAGCGACACACACATGCACACAGGTGAACAGTGGCTGACAAAGTGTCAATGCACAGGGCAAGAACACGAACAGTTCTGCTTCTGAGTTATCCCTGGGACCCTTCTTCTCAGTCATGTGGCTGTGTGATGGCAAAGGCCCAGTTTATGTGCAAGGAAGACCTCAGATGTAGGCAAGTTTTGCGACACTGGTGGGCAAGGAGGTGGTTTACTGGAACTAGACTTTCGCTGGCAGTTTGGAAAGAGCAGAGGAGGTTAAATAGGGAAAAAAATAAACACAGAGAAAGACAGGAAAAGGTAGAAGCTTAACAGTAGCAGAGCCACTGAACGGGTAAGTTACTTTGAACTGTCTGATGGAGATGTCAGAGATGCACTAGGGTTCAGCCATATTTTGTACACAGTTAGGGCTTTTCCTGAGGATCTGCTATAGACCTGTTATGTTGTTATGATTGTTGGAGGTTTTTGGAGGGAAATTGAAGTCCCCTAAAATCTACTATTAAATGTAACCTTATGACTGTTATGACTGAGAGGAAATATTCTGCAAAATCATACTGGAGAGCCCAGAACTGATGCTCTAGATGAGGCTTCACCAGCACCAAGTCGAGATAAACGCTCACTTTCCTTGACCTGCTGGCAGTGCTCTTCCAAATGCAGCCAGGATACCATTGCAAGCTTGCTGGGAGTGCGCTCTGCCACATAGTCCAGGTCATTAATGAAGATGTTGGACAGTAGTGACCCTGGGGGGTCTTGCTTCCAGTTGGGCTTTCATCAACTGATTGCAAGCCTCTGGGCCTGGTTGTTCAGCCAGTTTTCAATTGACTTCATGGTACACTTTGGAACTGGAGGTGAATTGGACGAGGGACTATTGGTTCATGCTGCCCCAGAGTTGAAGGTATTCAAAATGCAAAAACATTTTCATTTTTTGGGAGGAGGGTTCTTTCTTTAACAAGATGACTTCTGCAGAAGACTATAAAACCAACAACTAGTAAATTTCTGAACTCCTCTGAGAAATGCCTAATATATGACATTGCATTGCTGTTGAGCACAAGTACTCTTCAGCACATTTGCTGAGAGATACAACATAAATATCAACTACTGCTATAAATAGTAGTGTATTCAGTTTTGTTTTATAAAATAATTGTAGTCTCTATGGATGCAGGAACAATTTATGTGTGTTTACGGTATTACTGACCATTATTCTGAATGAATTAAGATAAAAGTCCTTGCCTCCTGAGGTGAAAACTGTTTGGCCAGTTTCGTATCTGAAAAAGTCTCACAACAACCACTACTAGTATATATGTTGTATGGAAAGAAAGAAGGACAAAGGAACATTATGTAGCAGGAAGATACAGCACAGAGAAGAAGAGTAGAGGCCAGAAAGGAGGTGTGATAAAATGGCAATGTTTAAAAAGCTTTTTAGCTCAGGGAGGTAATTTTTTTTTCCCCTGAACAAAGGCAGAAGCAGTAGGCTCAGGATGTCTCAGGTACAATCCTCAGAAACAAGCTCATTGACTGAATGAGCTCTGCTCCACTGGAAGTGTTTATTTCCACTGCCAATGAGCAGCCTCATTTGGCAGATGAACACTACCAGTGGCTAAACACTGTTTGATTTCCTCCATTCATTCACAGCTGACAACTACATGGACTGCAGGTAACTGGAATGTCAAAGAGTGGCAGCTGTGGATGTGATGTTAAATGAACTTCTTTCAAACTTGCATCTTAGGTATCTAAGTGCAAGTCTCAAATATGTTACTGTGTTCAAGTGTTTGGAGTCGATGCTATTCATCACATGCATTTCTTCACTTCGTGTGGTCGATGATTGTGTAGACCAAGACAAACATAGAATCATAGAGTCATTTAGCTTGGAAAAGACCTTTAAGATCATCTAGCCCAACCGTAAACCTAACACTGCCAAGTCCACCACTAAACCATGTCCCGAAGTGCCACATCTACATGTCTTTTAAATACCTAATGTTTCTAGAAGTTGAGCATGGGGTCTCATAGGAGCAAAATTGCAACAACAATTGTATGCACTGCCTGTCAGAATGGAGTGCTGTGTGATAGGAAAAACTATTGTGAACCGATTAAATACATCTGAAATACTATCATACTTTAGGAACTTCAGTGATGGCTGTTTGGGGTGAACATTACATATGGAATAACCTATTCTTACTTAATTTATTCTGTTCAAAAAAAATAGAATACTGTCTTTTGCAAAGGCTCTTTTTTAGACATCCTAGAAGACAAAGCTTGATCCTCTATTAATTATTTCCTAGGCAAGACTGGGACTACATATCCATTTGCAGAAGACAGAGGGATAAATTTCACATATTGTGTGCATGTATCTATTTCCCATTGGGATAGATTTCAAACAAAAAATGAAGATAAAAAAAATGTTTTAAAGAGCTAAATGAGGGTGGAGGCTAGAATGGGAGGTGAACGTGTCTGGGCTTGGTTTCTTTTGGGGGGGGTTAATGTTAGATACAGCCTACAGACTCCTGGGGATTACAAAAAATTGAATTTTTGTGATGAAGGATTTCATGGCATTTCTGAAGTATAAAATGTTCTCAATCATTGCTGCAAGCTCAGGCAAGCTTAACATCACCTCCTCAGCATGATTGGCTATTTCATTATGCAATAGAGAAGCACTGGAATTTGCTTAAGATTTAAAAAGAAAGCTTCATATGCGAGGGGCAATTTACTAGGATTTAAATGTCTCTAAAGGAAAGATTTAAATCTGTATAGGAAAATATAGGCACATTTTCTCTATTACCATTTCTAACTCTTCATGTATACGCTGTAGATCTCAAGAGGAATATGTGCAGGACTTCATTCTAGAGAAGTGTACACTGTAGGTTAGTATTTTACCTTTTGCTTATGAAGAAAAGTGAAAAGGACGCTATTGCGTTCAAAAGCAATTGTGCAGAATTAATGACTTCAATGTTTTTCCAATTACTGGTGCAAACAGTGAAAATAGAAAATTATATTTATTTGTTAGATACCTTTTCTCTGAAGTCTAATTTAAAAAAATAGTCTGTGGTGCTGATGTTCAAATTTTCATCACCAAGTGCCAGCTCTTGTGCCCATCTCCATTTTAATTTGCATGTTGTGGGGGAGTTTCTGTAGGCAAGGCACATTTTAATGAGCTAACGAACTGTTCCTGAGATCCATTAGATCCATAAGATCTAACGGTTGCATTGTGTCTGTTCAGGCCACTTCCAATGCAACCTGTTTGACTCACCGGTATCATATATGGCTATCTACAAGTACAGAGAGCAGAAGTATCGCAGTCAGTAATAGAGCCTCATGCTTGTTCTGATTTACACCAGATGGACAGGCAAATACACAACTAGCCATGGATCAGGGAATTACAAGCTTAGCCTAAAGACACCATTGTGCTGTTCATCCTTTGGTGTCACTTCCATTTCTGTACTGGAAGAGGCTGATCTGTGTTTTCGGCGACCTATGTACTTTGCTTCTACAACATACAAAGAAATACACGTTTGAATACCAACTTTCATACTACTTCTTGGACTGCCGAGTCAAAACATTCTGCTTTGGCGTGTAGACTGCGTGTATGTCTTCTGATGGGAGATGTCCTCCAGACTGAGAAGTACAACCCAGTCTCTCTCCCCCCTACTTCCAGTGTTCAGATCCTGAAACCAGAGTGTCTGAAGATGTAAGCTGCTGAGCCTGAGTTAGGGGGTCACTGCTGCACTTTGTGATAAAGTCATACTGATGAACTATTAACATATCTTCTTTCACACCCAGATCTTTAAACAAGTAACAGCCTTACATAACGAGATCACAGTAAAATCCACACCCCCTTTGGTGTGAAATATCAGCATTAGTTAGGTTAGCAATCCCAAACACAGGTATCTGAGAGTTTGAGACAGGAAAGACTGTTCTGTTTGATAAGATGCATGCAGATAAAGAGCTGACCTATGCTGGAAACCAGGATTACTTAAATTGTCTGCAAATATTGTGGGATCTTTCTGCAGATGGCTGGTGATGCCAGATCCCTGGGTAGGGCAGACATCACCTGCAGGCATAGCTTTTAGAGACATTGAAACCGTGTGAAGTAAAGGTAGGGGAGCTGTGAGATTAAGATTTGGAACCAAGGCTGAGAATGTCTTTTCTGTTAATAAAGTGAATTATTTTAGGGAAAAAAAAGGATTTTTTAGTATGAAATAAAAATCTTGCACAGGATTATGGACAAGGCTATAGAATTATTGTAGAAGGCTCACTAAGAAATGAATTTGTACTTTTTTTTTTTCCCTTCCTCTCCCTCTTTTGTATGCCTGGCTGATGAAAAAGGTTTCTTTTACTCTGTATGAATTGTGTGTTTTAAGTACATTAATTAAAACTAGTGTTTTGATGCTATTGCACAGGCTACTTAGTCAATTAGCTGTATTTGCAAAGCACTTTTAAGGACTAATTACTGCCACATAAGAAGTGAGTTTCTTTTATTAACTTTCAGAAATGGAGGATGCCAAGAGGAGAGGAGCCTCATGACAGAGCTCAGCAGGCAGCTTCTGATGCTTTCTCATTCTGACTCAACAAGAGCAACCAGGTCAGAGTCCTGACACAGCAGCAGGTTTTGTGCAGAGCAGGGCAGTTAGTTACACACATTATAGCTGTTGGGCTTTGTGTTTGGAGGTGTGCTTTTTTTTGTCTGTGTGGCCTTGTGTTTTGGGTGGGTTAGATCAGGCAGCCTGTTCATGTTCCTGGGAGCATGTAGTTCAGATACTTAAGGCTATGGTCACTTGTGTGTCTGATCTGCTGTGGGATCAGCACTCTGCATGAGCAAGGCAGTGGAGCAGTGCTCCCATGCTGGTATTGCTGCAGTGGGCAGACAGGAGGATTGCTAAGAGGCTCAGAGTGAGTACACCAGTTCCTCCCACTCAACACTGCTGTTCGCCACCTGTAGTGGTGACAGACCACAAGCAGCAGATTTGACAGGCTCCAGTTACACTCCATTTTCCTTTCTGGGAAAGGACAAAAGAGTTTCATGGTGCATTAAATACAAACTGATGGACACTGGAGAAGGAGGTATTCTGCATTTAGGTAGTGATATCAACACTGCATGATGTCTGACGTGAACGATTTCTGGACAGTCAGGCTATTGAACCATCAACAGAAGTGTTAGAAGCAGAGGTATAATAAGAGAACTGTTGAAAATAATGGAGAACTTGCATGGCAGTTTGTGGCGAAGAGAAGAAAGAAAACCAGGAGACATATATTCTAGTCCCGGCTGAATAATATTTATATGACTTATCCATACTAAGCTCATAGAATATCTTTTTTGAAAGGAATGAAGTAGAAAGCTCCTAGGGATTTACATAGTGGGTGTCTGCAATATGAAGCAAGCAGCTAGAGAGAGAAACATTTCAGATCTCAGGAGAGAAGGATGCTGTTACTGTCAGCAGTTCCATACTGTGAAGAGCACGCGGTAATTCACTGAAGGAGATATGTTCTTAAACACTTCCCTGAATGGAAATTAAATCATTAAATTAAGACTTAAAGAGCCAATCCTATCTTTGGCAGATACAACAGCAGAAAGCTGAGTAGTACTTACAGTCCTAAATAGTTGTATTAACTTCAGCGGGACTCTTTGGGAGATTTATCTCTAAGTTTGGTATGAAAAATTTGCAAGACTGCACTCCAAGCAGGCTAGAGGGGCAGAATGAAGAGATTATAATTGTTGTTGGTCCCCTGTTATTCTGGTGTCAGCTACAATGGCTTGTAGGAAAAGGGGAGATTTTTGAGAAATCTTAGAAATAGAAAAAATAATTTAAAAGAATATATTACAAATCTCCCTTTGTCTTCAGTAGTATCTATATAATTAAAAAGGAATATAAAATTGAGGATGGTGCATTCACTTCTCTGCTAAAATGGAAGTTCCTTATGTGCATAAGTACGTCTGTTTATAGCTCAGGTTTTTAACCTTAACATGCAATTTCTTTGCTTTTGTGAAAGTTAGGAGGAAGATTAACATCTCTTAGATGCATCTACTGTTCTTTTTAGCCTATTACCACTTTTAAGGCATAAAGGAATAAAAGCATGAAAGAATATGAAAAGAATAATATACCTTATGGTATGGAAATTAAGGTCATGTGTTTGCATGTCAATACAATCAGGTTACTGAAGTACCATTCTAATGAATAGTGTAAAAATGCTTACAGACAGGTAGTGGACTAGTTGCTGTGATCTGTTACCTCCCTTGCACTATTCCAGCAGCACCAAAGTGCAAGCAACTTTACAGAAACACCTGGGGATATCTTTGCAACATTTGTTTTCTCCTAGTCCCTAGACATGTGTAGTCTTCAACACAGTAAGTGCATATCTTACTGATACATACTCAGATATCTGACTGGCACACGATGGTTTTAGGCAGCAGTAACTCTGAGCAAGTGTGCCCCTTCTCTAAGCTTAACCTACGGTTTCATTTTAGCAAATCATATTCAGATATGAAAACTGGACAATTTACTTCTGGAAACTTCTGATTTCAGTAATTCTACTGTCTCATGTGCAGAAGTGCTACTTAGGCCAAGTCTAGAACCCCCTATTGTTCAATTCATTAATAGTATGCCTGGGGGTGCTGCCTTGTACATGAATGTGAATTCAATTTCTGTTAATGGATATTGTGCATGCTAGACAGTAATCACCTGGCAAAAAAGTGGTAACTTGAAAAGCAGTCTTTCTGAGATTGCAGCCTGGCTGGCTAAGTGTAAACCCACTACTTGTTCCATCTAATCGTCCTATGAAAGAACCACAGATTCCCGTGTTCATGAAATCCATGCATGCCAGATTTCAGTCTAAACCACACTTTTACACACAGGTTACAAAGTCTTAGAGACATTCTCCCATTGACTACAGCAGTGTGAATTGTGCTCATCTTGGATTTAAGTGCTGCTATTTATAAAAGTCTTGGCACTAGATGCATCCTTCCATTAAGACAGATGTGAAGCAAAAGTAGATGAATGGATCAGAGGGTGTAAAGAGAGAATCGGTTCCACAGGCTTATGAAAGGCTAGGTATGAGGAAATGCACAGGAAACTCAGCTGGTTGTTCCCATCTTACGTTAACTTTGAGAGTCCATAAAAACAAGGTTGATATTTGATCTCCTTTTAAATCTGTTTGCTTTGTGATGATATCATGCAATAGCTTTGCTGAGCAGAATTTCAAAATCCTCATTCAGTGTCTTGTTTGCCCCACTTATTAATCATGATTTTTGTACTGCCCTTGGAAAATTAATATTTAGAACTCTCTTTGTTTCTTTGGAGAGAAAACGGGTTTTATACATTTTCAAGTGCTGGTCATTTTTTCTCTGATCTCCCCCCCCCCCCC
>Ga0065711_1026553_pt1 | contig 65973 bp, 36 predicted proteins | sample Hoacrofraction12_FD_59098 | JGI IMG/M metagenome (GOLD analysis project Ga0065711, IMG submission 59098) | Hoatzin crop microbial communities from Cojedes, Venezuela - Epithelial fraction 12 v2 (version 2) | ecosystem: Host-associated > Birds > Digestive system > Esophagus > Crop | place... | reverse complement strand
CCCCCCCCCCCCCATTTGTGTGCACACTTAGGAGAGAAGCAGGGAACTAAAAAGGACAGCTTTCATTCCTGTCCGTACGCACACACACTTCTGGTGCCGACTGGGAGTTCTGGGCTGTGCAGGGAAGAAGGTGGTTGCAACCGACAGTGGATGGGCGGCAGTCCTGGGAGCCAGAATGTGTTCAGGAGGAAGGACTGAGCCTCCCCAACAGACAAGCGTGCGTCCAAACTGGGAAGGAGGAGCTGAGTTTGTGATTGCAGCACGCTGGACACATTTTAGTTTTCGTTGTTTTACTTTTTGGTTTGTTTTTGTAAAATACACCAACTGAATGAAGTTAAAACTTCCCACGTAAATGACTATATCTTCTTCAGTGTAGACGGAATTCCTGCTGTGCTGCGTGCTTTGCGTGCGCGCTGTCTGGGAGCTCACTGGGAATAGGCGAGAGAGATTGAGAGAGAGATTGAATCTGTTCGAATTATTACTGGGCTAGTGCTAACTTTCCAGCTCTCCTAGAGGCTATTGGTATTTTCAAAAGGGACTCAATGTGTCCAGATATTTCTGGCTTCTCGGTGGATACTTGAAACCAGTCAGCCTCTGAACAACAGTTAGTTCTGCCACTTCCACTGCGTTTGATGTCCTAGGCTAAACTAATCCACACCACAACCCTATTGTCTACAGTACAGAACAACACCTGGTAAATCAACCCACTGTTTCAACTTTCCCTTTATTCTATTTCCTCTCTTTTCCTGCTGCCTTTTCTTATTTCCCCGCTATGTTTATTTGCTGCTTTGTATTTTCTTACAATTTTTAAGGCTCTTCCCTGCTACCCACCTTCTCGCCTATCAGCTGTTAACCTTCGCCATGCTCTCTCCTCTCTTCTCATGCTGCCTTCTCTGGCAGTTCTCTTTTGTCTCCTCCAGGACATGCTCTGGTGATACTGTTGGTCTGTTTGATGTATCAGCAGGCAGAAAGATGACTTCAGCAAAAGAGAAACCATTAGAATGGCAGCCCTGCTTGGCCTTTGCACTGATTAAATTGTTTCTATTAATTTAGTTAAAACTAAGGCAAAGTTTTTGTGTAGACAACCACAGAAACATCATGTCTTTTCTTACAAGCAACTTGCAGCTATTTCAGAAAGAATCTGGAAGTGCTATTCATCCACATTCTTTAATGACTTTGACACACCTTGCTTCCCTGAAACCTAAACACCCAGCGCTGTGATGCGCGGGGGGCAGGCAGGGACCTTTGTGTTTATGTCCTTCTGAAATAGGACACAGCTATTTATGTCCCTCCAGTATCTTCTGAGATAAGGAGCTATATCATGCTTACAGCAACAGCTTTACCGCTGCTCTCTGCTCATCTTTCCCTGAGCTTACAACATGCTACAAAGAGGTGTGTGTGTGTGGGATGCATGATGATAAAACAGAGTAAGGACTCAAAGATCTTTTGTAACAGTTTAAATTTTAATGAGAACTTTAATGAGTTAGGGATAAGATGTACAAAGCCTTGCTCTTTGGGAAAAAGATTAACAGCAGCAGATTTTATTTTTTTAGAGGTAGTTTGGGGTTTATATTTAAGTCTAAATCAGTGTATGATCATTTTAGTTTGTAGCCTCTACTGTGGCTTCTTGCCGTAGGAACTGCTGGAAGGTCAGCAGAGCACTAGGGTGAGGAAATGATGGGGCTGGGGAGCCCTGTCCCTTTAGACAGGGATGTGTCTAAATCTGCATTGTTAGGTTGCAATAAGAGGATGCTTTCCTGATGTTGTTAGCTCCTGAGCATCTTTCAGGGTGTTCTATTGGTGAACTGTGCTGACTTCTAGTAACTAAAATAGGTTTTAGCCTCTAAAGAGTGAAGATGTCTCTGGCAGCTCCATGAGCTGTGCTCCTGCTGCTCTGCACTGTCAGAGGCAGCATCACCACAAGCCCCAGTCCCGTGCTCCAGCCTTGGCCTTACCACCTGCCATGGGGAAGAGTTTTATTCCACCTCCTGGCACAGTGCTCTGTTTCCAGTGCGGAGTACCAGTACCTCTGGTCAGGTAAGGGGAGCCCTCTGCACTGTGCTGCCATTGCACACTGACTGCTGGAGCCTGGGTGGGTGCTGCTGCTCCTTGTTCAGTATCTTCAGGCTTGCTTAGTCTCCGGTGTTGCTACACTTATTTCTACCATGTTAACAGCTTATCATTTATAATGAGTTAGAGGCCTGCTAATCTTTCATCATTTGCAGTCCTGTCTAAATTGTGAGCTTTACAACCGTTGCTCTAGAAATAAAAGGATTAATCAAATACTGGAAGATTTACTAGAGCTTCAAACCGGTCAAAATCTGACTGGGAAAACAAGTGAATCACTTCTCACTTAACCTGAGCACAGAACTGCACTCTATATTTTTCCCCCTGCTTTTGTCACTGGTGTTCTGTGTAATGCGGAGCTCTGGTTTTGACAGATGCAGAAGAAATTATAGTGCTTTTTTACCCCCTTTTTTAACAGATATGTCTGTGTTGTGACACTAGATATTCTGTAGACATCCTGCTCAAGCCTATATACAGAAAAAGCAAGATCTGAAAACCAAAATTTGCATATGGAAGTATGATTTCAGAAAGTTACAGAATTATTTGTAAGGTTTACAAAGTATTGCAGAAAAGTAGTAAATAAGTCAGAGCAGAAGGATAAGCTACATTATTCAACAACCCATTGCTCGTATTTTACTGATTTGAACATAAAGCTATTTCAGCAAGAAGCAGAATTTGTTTCAAGTCTTTTGGCATAAATGCATTTACTTGAGCAGAACAAAATAAAAATCCTGGATCTTATTGTCATTTTGAGCATGTAAAGAAAAAGAACCACCACTTTCCAAACACTTTAGCTTTTCATTGGCACCTGGTTGAATCAGTCTTGCTGATATAGCTGCTGTGGACAGGATTGCTGCAAGACTTGGAGAAAATCCTGATACACACTTTTGGCAGCATGGACACACCAGGGGAGAAAATAAAGAAAGAGAGTTTGGGTCTTTTTGTTCTTTAGAAACCTGAATATGTCCCACAGCACCACAGACCTGTCCATGCACACTACCTGACAGTTATATCAACATCCCAAAGTATATAGAGTGTACAGATAGATCCCATCTTCTGAATGTCCGCTACTTAAAGATGCAGTTGGCAGGAGATAAAAGAAGAAAAGATATTAATTTATTTTGCTGTTGTTTCCATCAAGTTAGGTACTGATACCTTCTGTGTTGTTTTCTATCTTCTTTGTTTGGTTTTAAATTTACAGAGTGACTCCATTCCCCAGCACAACTGTTGATTTGTTTTAGAAAGAGAGAAGTTTCCCTCACTCAGCTGGCACGCAGCTTAGGTGAGTTTCATGGGCTTAATTTTCTTCTAACTTTTTGAGTGATTTTTATAGTGGGAGATATTCCCTACTGTGGTCCTCTAAAAATATCGATATTTAACTTCTGGGAACTAGAGAGGAATACATGACCATCTGGCTGCAGATCCTGTGTATTGGTTTATACTATATGGTGATTAGATCTCAGAAAAACCTTGTTTTGAAATAAGACCATATCTAACGCTGCTGGTCCTGGGCCAGGACCACATCCTAGATACAATGGTACTGCTAAAAGCTCTCAAAAATACTTTGAATAACCATTATTATAAATGCTATAATAAGGATTTCTGTGATTGTTGTATAAATAACTAAGGAGAGGCGTTAGTAGGTAAAAGACAAAAAAGCCATATTACAAATATAGTTTCTCATGCTGCTTCTGTCTGCTGCAAGAAGGGCATGGCTTTCCATGTGTAAATCATAGCCTCCTAAGTATAAAGGAAGACTGTGAGGAAAGCGTAAGCTCATCCAGACTTTCTTCACATGGAAAAGAGAGTCTGTCGGATGGGGAAAATATTCATTGACTTGCAGGAAACAATAAAATATACTGGAGAAAATATAGAAGCCAATTGATTTAATGTGTCACCACTTGCAATCTATACATATCCCTGTGGCAAACTCAAAAGATCTCAGTTTATTTGTGACTAGGAAATGGAGACCAAAAGCAGCCACTTGTAGAAGTACAATGGATTTCACAGCCTCACGATTTATTGTCTCTCCTTCAGCAATGTGAGTTACACCACTGAAACAATACTGCAGCCATAATAGGAAAACTGTCCTACTCGGGATTTATGAGTTTATAAAGGATATAGTCAGTTGTGTTGTGTGATTCAATGGTAAATCACTACTTACGGATGCCAGAGCATGCATCAGGTGGGAAGGTGCTCACGGAAGGATGCGACGTGTTTTCCAATGCAGCCATTAGGCACCGAACAGTAACAAAGGAGACAACAGCTGAGCACATGACCTGCCCCAAACCCAGACAAAGTGCTTGTTGAAGCACCTGAGTAGCCAGCACTAGAAAGATAAATCTTCAGAGCAAATATTTGGAGGATTTTTTAATTAGGAAACATCTACTGTAAGGCTAGGATTGAACTTTCTGATTGCCTCACCCTTTCCTCACCTCTTAGCCTACTTTCTGCCTGTGAGTAGATTAGGACAGGTCACAGTTGTATCCACACCACGGGTTTTATTTTCCTGCAAATTTAAGTTTCCATTGCTTTATCTCTGCATTGTATAACATACAATGTTTGACAATGTGCTGCAGCATCTGTCTGTCAAAGGGGTTTTCCTGTTTCATAATTGAAGCTAGTATATTCAATTTTAATATCAGGGGGGCGAGGGGTGGTGGAATAGAGGTTTCTGTCCCCAGTCTGATTGTTGCAGGGAGGGTTCCTCTTTCAGCCTCGCAGGTGATGCGCATGTTGAGCTGTGTTTCCGAACAGCAGGCACATTGCTGTACATTGAGGCTCAGACTTCAAATGGGGCATAATCAGGCATTTCAGGCCCCTACTTACACTCCTGAAGAGTTGGTCTGATTTTCGAAAATACCGAGCAATCGACATCTCCTATTGATTTCACTGGGAACTAGTCAGCCCTCAACACATCAGAAAAATCGGGCTGGTTACTTAGAAACCTGCATATGATTTTCAAATCTACGCTCTGGGGCTGGTTTGTTTCATGGCTGGAACTAGCCTCCGGTTTTCCACTGCTGTGTATGCTATTCGTATGCCAAATAGCGCTTTTGCTTATTCTGCAAACAGTGGCTTTTCTGGTGCACTTGGCCCACAGAATCCTGTAGATTAATACATTTTGTGTTCTCTAGACCTGCCTCGGGGAAGAGATGTTGAGGAGTTTGGTTCTGGTAATCAAACAGCCAGTCACCCTCTCCTGTGTTTTGCAGTTCTCCAATTACTTTTGCTGAGCCAGAACTATTTTTTGATCTCAGCTGACAGACACCCTCTGCCATTGCCATGGTTTATAATCACTAATATCTATAGGTGACAATTCCCTTTCCCATTTTGGTACAGTGGGTCCTCTACTTGTTGTCTATCATCCAACAATCAGCCAAATGTCTGCTTTCCCCTCCCATCCCTGGAGACAGACTTTTTATCAGGGCTTGTTGTGATAGGACAAGGGGTAATGATTTTAAAATAAAAAAGGGTAGGTTTGGACTAGATTAAGGAAGAAATATTTGTGATGAGGGTGATGAAACACTGGGACAGCTTGCCAAGACAGATGGTAGATACCCCATCCCTTGCAATGTTCAAGGTCAGGTTGGACGGGGCTTTGAGTAGCCTGATCCAGTTCAAGGTGCCCCTGCTTATTGCAGGGGGGTTGGACTAGATGACCTTTAGAGGTCCCTTCCAACCCAAACTACTCTATGATCCCAGGACATATAACCTGGGTGCACATGTTAGCCAGAGCACCCACCACAGAGGAGTGTGTGGGTCGCTGTTTTGCTGCTGTGGGGATGCCGATGGGATCTGAATGGGGTATAGGAGGGTTGATCTGGGCTGTATTTAGGAGCTTGGCCTCCCCGTTGGCATCGTTTTTCTCATGGTGGGGTGCACCAGTACTGTCCGTGAGGTGCTGAGGTTGACTATCTGGAGAGATAAAAGTGATGTCTCAGCCCCCAAGCACAAAATGGAGAAATGCTGTTAGACATAAAAGTGACAGAAGACCTGTAGCTCAAGTTGACAAAGTAAATATAGACCAACAATCTGGTGCGTTGTAGCATGTGTCATCCTGGGACGCGCTGTTGGATGTATCCTATCTATGTCACAAAACATTATTTTGTTTCAGTTAAAACTGGTAAGGTCTATGTCTGACTTTGCCTCCAGTTCTGAGCAACGTGGGATGAGACAGATACGGACAAATCTGAGATACTCTGAAAGATGGCAGGAAGAAAGAGGAGAGGTCAGAAAAAATGGTCTGTGAGCAAAAGCAGACTTTCAGCACAGGAAAGAAAAGTCTCAGCTGTGGCAGTAGCCATCCCATAGAAGAAAGAACTATTTCCCTGTTGTCCCGTCTCTCTCTATGAGAGCAAGACAAAAAGATGTAAATTTTGCAGCAGAGAAAAAGCAAGGTGCATATTAGGAAGTGTTTCTTGGGGGTTGAGAGAGTGCAGTGTGCTGCATAGGCAGGTTGTGGGATCATGGGGCATTGTTTGAGTCCTTACAGACCGAAGAAAGTGGCTGTTCCCATCTGGGGAACTGCAGATGCTGGAGCTCTGCTGAGGGCTGCAGCTCCAGTGGGTGGACATGTGGATGGTCCTGAGCAGGAATGCAGCTCTGGAAGAAAGTCACTAAAGGAAGAGGGGCAGAAAGGGATGACCCTTCACTTACTGATGTGACTGGAGTTGTCAATGGCTGTTACATCTGGGTGCTGGTTTCCTTCCATCTGACGGCTGGGAATGTCCTGCTCTTTTGACTTGTATGTGTAAAATCATTCACAGGCTGGAAGGAAGAGGGAGCGTCTGGGGATGCTCATGTTGCCTCTGCACTGAGGGGGTTCTTAGATGATCTCACAAGGCTTTTCCCAGCTCTCTGTTTTTATTTACTCAGCACAGGAGTGCCATCCATCAAGGCAGTAGAGTGTTGCTGAAATTAAACTTTGAAAAGGCAGCCAGAGCCTAGTAGAAGGCTGTGCAGGTATTCTTTCAAACCAAAGAGCCAAAGCAAGCCTTTATTCCTACATTAACTGGGTACATGTTTTTGTAAGCATTAAGAGTGGAACAAGCTTAAAGTCAGCCTTTCTAAGGGCTTATGGGGGTTTAGAGGTCCTGTCCCTCTGATTTCAGTCTTACAGCTTCCCACACCTTTTGTTGGAGACTTGGGGGGAGACTGTCTTTCTGGATAAAGTTCTCTATTTCTTTAGCAGCTTCCCCTGCTGCCAGGCAGCGGCACGGGGCATGCCCAGGAGCAGAGCAGGAAAGGAAGCGTTACCAGGTCCTGATTTCTCCAGGGCACCTCAGCTGCCTACAATCCTCTATGCAAAACACTAAGCAAAGGTTTTGTGTAGCCATAATGAGACTAGCTTTGTGAAAGATGCTATTGATATCGTTCTGACACAGGAAGCATGTAAAGAATTAGAAACAGACTCCCCTGAAAGAAGTAAGGCAATGGGATATATTACAGTATCAAAATGTACTTGACAGGTGGAATGTATATATCACATACTGAAAGAAATTATTTGATGAGTGATGCATTTCGTATTAAAATATATAAATCATCCACTTGGAGAAGAGTTGGACTCTCCAGGCAAGTAGCTCAGCTACTACATCTGAAAAGCTGCCTGTTAAAAAAGATCTATTAATTTCTAAACATGATAATCATTGTCTTATTTTCTGTATTTGTTCCAAGGGAAAACTGAGAATTGAGAATCATTCTAGCATCTGACAATACTCTGTGTCTGTTACTGGATTGATTGTGTTATTCCAGTGTTGCAGTGTAGTGAATAGTCCCTAGTTAATCAGTATATCTATTGATTAATATATATTTCCATTACAGTAAATATATATCATTATAAATTAGATAATATAGCTGTAATAAACCTACTATATCCAGTATGTAACATACTAAATAAAAATTAGCAATTGCTAATTGAAATTATATCCCTTAGTATAGCATTATATAAATCAAAGGCATTTGCTCTAAAATCCATGCATCATTCAGAAGATTAATCCTCCGGCAACTGTAAATGTTTTTCTGTTACATTCATTTGGCTAAGCTGGATAATGGTAATAGCCCTGAGGTTAAATACACAATGCAGTGTGTTAGAGCTGATACAGTGGTTATTGCCACACAGATCCTTACTGCTGATCTCACTGCACAAGTCACTGAGCCGTGGGGCTGGTCAGTGCACTGTGCCTACCGTGTCCTGTGAGTTGGGCTGGCTTGGCTCGCGGGGTTGAGGGCAGGCTGTCTGTACAACGTACCTGGAAGTCTTTTACCCTGTGCACTCAGGCACAAAAAATCTGGACACTCAAAAACCATGCTAATTTGAAGGAAACATTGGTGACTTGGATGCTCCCAAATCCACTGGTGCTTTTTTCTCTTCCTTGCTTGCTTGCCACTTGAAACTTTGGAGGCTTGAGTGGTTTTGTTTTCAGTCTCCAACATCCCAAAGCACAGATGGGAACATCAACGGGAACTGCTCCCATGAGAGGGCAGGACAGTGACTGAACAACGCTGCATTGACCCAACAACCTCGTATGGACAACATCAGGCTGAGTGAGGGGCTCCTGCCAGGGGGACTGGTGGAGTGTACCTTGAGAAGTGCCTTTTATGAATGGTTTTAAAGTGTGTTTCTGTAGAAGTCGTTGCTGGCCCATCAACAAGAGTCTTGGGAGAGCTGTACTTTGGAGAGCATGCAATGAGGAGAAATGCTGATTGCTCTGGGGTGAGGAAAGGATGAGAAGCAGCGGGTGAGAGCGCCTCAACTACCCTCACTTGCAACAGCTTCACAAAATATCCTAATCACGCACAGAAAACCAGTCAGAGGTTATACAAACCTCTCATGCTTACTTTGCAATTTTGAAGTAGAAGACTGGGCATCAGTCCAAACCCATAATCTGGACGAGGGCATGTCACAACAAATAGGAAAGGGATAATTAGAATTTTATGAAGAGTGGCTCTCTATAATGCTACCTACTGTTTACTTACCAACAGTTTTAAATTTAGCAACTGATGCATTTTAAGTAATGCAAATAAAAAAAAATTCCTGTAAGCTCATATTTGCTCTTACTTATATGGTTTTTTTTAAAAATAACCCTGTTTCCCCAGTGGGACCAATGTGTGTACACGTGTGTGCGTCTGCTCATAAAACGGTACTGAAATGTATGAGAGCATAGGAATGCAGCTTTAGCAGATAATAACTCTCAATCTCATTGTTTCATGTGTGGGTTTTTTTCTAAAAGTCAAGGAAAGTCCAGTTCACTCAAGGCAACAGCAGTCTGTGAACCATTCCTGTGCTTTCTAGCAGTGTGTGAGAAGATACCTGTAAGAGGCAAGTCTAAGAGCAGCATAAGATGTAACGTTTTCTTCATTGTCTTTCATTACAGTTCTGTAACTTAGCTAGTTAGAGTGGCTGTTGGCTTTTACCCCCAGATAAAACTCTGTTTCAGTGGTATCTAACACCTCTACATTGTGTCCAGCAACATAGTAATCTGGCATATCTTTTAGAAAAAAAAAAGGTGCTTTAGCAAGATATTACATTTTACATTATTGATTTGTTTTAACTAATATAGCTTCATGGATATTCTTATCCATGAGCAAATCTGAGAGTATTAATCTACCCACAGCCTAAATTACACCCACACAAAGATTTATTTTAAAATTGAACACACAGAATGTAGCTCAGCATTAAGTATTTTTATCATCTTAATAAACTCCCTGAAATCAGCAAAAGAAAAGCAACATGTACAAGCAAATAGTCATCTGATAATTTTTCTCCATAAAATCAGAAATGCAAGAATTTTCAAATTTTTAATTGTTTAGTTACTTTTAACCCAATTCGCATAATTCAAGCATCTTCTTTTCCACAGAAGCAGTCGAGAACACCCATATGGCTAATTGCTTTCCCAAGTTGCGGTCCTTTTTGAGCAGTTGTATCAGTGGCTATGTCTCCATCAGAAAGCGCTGTGGTGCCATGGATGTGGAGGTAAGACCAGGGGTGCTGGGGTCCCACACCACGCACGTTCCTATGGGGCAGCTTCCCACCAGCTCTGGTAAGGTCCCAGGGGCCAGCGCATGAGGTGCCCAGCTCACGTTCGTTTTCAGGTTTAGCTTAACGCCAGGGGTGCAGCCATCATGCTCCAACACTGCTCTGCAGTGTGAACGGAAGCACAGTAAGTGGAGGGCGATGGGGAGGTTTGCTCCTTCCAGTAAAAACCGAAAGGCTGGCACAGCTGCACGCACTAGATACCCCCTGCTTCTCAGCCTGCCCATCGCAGCTTGAAAGGGTATCCAAAAAACCTCACTTTTGACCAATTTTTGCTATCTGACCACCACTGAAGCTGTAAGTGTGTAAACAGAGAACCACAAGGCAGGGGCAGGTCAGGCTGTGCTGGGTCCAGCAAGGAAATCACCCGCCTCCTCCGGCCTTAACGCAGCTGGACCCGGGCACTGCTCTCCACTTCTGACAACATCTGCAGGGCCGTGGTTTCAGGGGGAAGACAGGGAAACCCTGTGTCACAGATGAAAGGACTGTAAATCATGGGCTAAATTATCCTTGAGCACAACCTGACAGGTATGTGAGATAACTCAGCCTCGCTCCCTGTCTGATTTAGCTTCGGGCATTTAAATCCAGATCTCCCACCTATGAGAACACTGCTCTGAAAAATGTTTGCCCTGCTCTCAGAAAGACTTTGTCTGTACTTTCGCCCTGCTATGGTAGCATTATGCTGCCCAGCTCTGGATCATCTGTGCGTGCATGCATGTCTTGGCTACCTTGTCATGCCAGCGTTAAGGCTGGGTGTTTTAAGGAGTTGGCTTATGCCTATAATGTAAAAAACCACACGTGGAAATGCTGAGCCTCGTGATGCTGCAAAATCTGAAAGTATTGCTTTGTGGCGCTAACGATTAATATTAATATGTGTAATAGGTTTTCATGATGTGGACAGGGTGAATGGTGAAATGGATTCAGGTCTTTTTATTTTCTTTTCAGCTTGTTATTATCTAGAGAAAAAACACTAATTACTAGAAGCTAATAGGTAGTGTGTTACTTGCCCTCTTAATTAGTACCCTAATTATTAAGTGCAGTGATAACCACTAGTTAGAACATATTTGCTTTTTAAGACTTTGTTTATCTGTCTTCCCACTCCCTCTTTTTAATGACACTGACACCAGTAGAGATGCTGGAGAGAGAACGCCAATAATTTCCCCTTGGGAAATGAGTCATTCTGAGCCTCCTGAGCACTGTTATGATTTTCATTCTGTTGTAAAATGCTTTTCACCTTTGAACTGCTGGCTGGTGTTAGATGCTGGCATTAAAGCGCTCACATTTGAAATTAGGAGGGTGAACTCGGGGGAGCAGAAAAGGTCACCTCAGCGGCACAAGTTCTTGCTCAACGTCTGCCGTCTGGGAGGCAGGAAAGCGTCTAAGCAACACGGTCTTTGGCTGCCCAGCTCTAAATCTTGAAGCGTACAGTGAAGTATTCCTCATTCATGTCTACCTGAAGTCATTATGTCATTTTGGGAGGTACTTCATGTAGCCCCGCCGATAACCTCTTGCTCTCCAGCCTCTGGCGTAGGAGGCTGTGGTATCCGGGTGCTGGGTGCTGCTGTCCCGTGTGTCTGCACTGAGCCCAGGAGTGCGGCACCCGCTGCAAGAGGAGGAGGTGTCTCTTCAAAGTTCACCTATGCTAAAGCAAAAAGTCAGGCAACTACTTGTGGATTCTTAATAAAATAGCCATTTAAATAAAAAAATAAGCATAAATACCTGCCAAAAATCCGGTATCGAGGTGATTGGTATAAATGGGCCACTGCTCCTTTTTATGGAGTTATATTAACTCCTTGCAGGGGAGCGTGCTATTGTAAGTGACTACAGCCAGTGATTTAAGATACGTGGCAGAGGGGAAGAAAGATCACATGATTACAGCGCACAGTCTACAGCCATTCTTGTGCTGGATATGCTGTAGCACACCAGAAAAGGTACTTTGTTAGCTGTAAAATCTAATGGAAGGAGCAAGACATCCCTGCTCTTTCTGCCCTTGATTCTTGACGGCATGGACTACAAAATGCTTAAAGGATGTGGGTTAGAAAAGATTTGTTAACTATATGGATACTTACTGTTTCTATAGCCTTATTAGTATGCACAGTGCCTCACACTGATTTGACATTGTCTCTGCCCTGAGGAGCTTGAAATCTAAAGGCAAAACCCTGTGACCATCTGAAATCCGAACATTTCAAGGAAAGCTCGGAAAAAGGGATTCATGAGACTGAACAAATACGTTTCAGTTGACATGTCAAAAGCAAGGAGCAAGCAGGGAGGCAGAAGTAAACAACTGGAGCAGAGGAGAAAAATAGCAAAAGAATCCTAATTGTTGTCAGCTTGATTCCAGCCTTGTTCACCCAGACAGACTTTGCTGCCTCTGTGTCAGTGGAGGTGTTACTGATTTACACTGATCTAAGTGAGAACATCTTCCATGCTTTTATCCAACACAGCTGCTGCTGGAGCGGTTTTAACCCCTTGGTCCTTTTGCGTGGGCGTTTTCTCCATTGTGCCTTTCTGGTCATTGTCCTTTTGGACCATTGGATACAAGCAGCTGCAGCCCCAGTACGGCCATTTGACAAGAAGGTGCTCCCACAGTGTCTGCCTCTCCTCTGATCTGTGTAAGTGCTCCGAACGGCTTTTCTTTCCTCCTCCTTACAGCTGTGCCTTTCCCCAGCGGGAAACGCCAGCACCCAAAACTGCGCAATGCCACTGGCTCAGTGTCCCGCTGCCGTGGGTGCCTGCTTTGTGACCCACGCTGAATCCCTCCTGTGGGGCAGGCTGCAGAAGAGCCAGTGCCGGTTTCTTTACGTGCATAAGGTGGAGCTGCGAAACTCGGTTTTACAAAGCAAGGTGCTCACCGGTCTCAGGGTATGTGCATGCAGGAAAAAACCAGCGGGCAGCTGTGTGCAGACCCCAACCTCGGCACAGGCTATGGCATCCTGCACGCCCCTGTGTGTGTCCTCTCTCCGTGCACAGGCCACGTTGCACAAGCTGCTCGGGCACTCGTGCCACGCGTTCACGTGTTGTGTAGACATACCCTCCGCTCAGCCAGCGAAAACAGCCACCTCCGGGTAAAGCCGGTACACGCTGGGGGATGGATAAAGCTTTGAGGATGGTTATAGCATGCCTGATGCTTTCCTGGGAATAGCAGCAGTCACAGGAACTGAGTTAGGGTGAGAAGCAAAGGAAGCCTTTTTGGTCTGCGACCTGGTCATCTCGAAAATAAAGACCCCCCCCCACCTACTTCGTTAATTAGGCAGAAATAAATGGTGAATAAGTGCCCAGGTTGGGACGGAGGCACCCTGTCGAGGCGGCACACGCTTCTGCAGCTGGGGGCCCGGCCGCCCACCCCCAGCAGCCCTGTCCCGGGGCACCCCAGCTCTGCTGTGCCTAGCACAGCTCTGCATGCCATAGCTGTGACGGGCGCTCGGTGCGGGCTCTGACAGGAGTGCAGTTTATCTGTCGCATGACTGAAAAGCCTCTTCTTTTGTTCCCTTCTGATTAGGCATGAGCTTCATTACTGGCGGTAGCAAAAGTTTGGTTTCCTTGAGAGATGCTCAGCCTGGGTGGGGGTGTGCGTGGTGTTTCTCTTTGTGGAAAACCAAATATGATCAGCCCTTCCCGATGCCCTCCTCTTGGCAGTACTGCAAGAGACAACAGGCTGCAAAAGAAGCTCCCCTTTCTGCGCTGCGTTTATAAATGTCTCTATAGCTACACTACAAGCATAGCTTTTTCTTTTTTTTTTTTTTTCCCCAGATCTGTTCTGCCAGAGAGGTGCTGCAGCGAGAGATGGAGAGGAGAGAAAACTGTTTGTTGAGCTTTGGCGCATGCTCCCTGAGTATCACGGCATCTCCCACACCATTCTGGTATGTCTTTGTGTTATGCACTCTTACAGGGTTTTTCAGTCCTGCCTACAGCAGTTAGGCTTTGTCTTTTTGTGTCCGTACAAGTGTTTCCATGTAGTGATCAGAGGAGCTCTCAGCACAATTTATTATCATGCTCTAACACAAGACTTTCTCAAAACATTACGTACACTGGTATGAAAATCTATGATCTCTTAAAATTGGAAAGTGCCTGTTGGTGTTAGAGCATTTTAAAGAAGCTAATGATTGCTGGGATGGGGACTACTAGCACAGTGCTTTGTAGTGTTGTCTTAATTTTATGTATTCTAGCGCTGTCTTAATTTTATGTTTTCTAGTGCAAAAACCTGTACACAATTGTAAGATGTTTGCACGCACAGAATTCGATGTGCTGAAACTGCCACCCCACGTTTCCTTGGGCCCTCTGTCTCTGGGATCATTTTTAACCACTTTACGATAAATGCTATGCAGGAACATTGGGGATAGAGATTTCTTCTGGGCCTGATCGGCGCCGAGTGGCCTGAAATTTCAGAATTGTTCACAGTAATAGCCCGTGGACAGGAGAGAATTTCTTTATGGGAAGTGTCAGGAAAGCAATTTCTGCAAGTTGTGCTGCTCCGTGCGTGCAGCGTTCCCTGGGAAGGAGCCTGTATTGGTGTGATTTCCCTGCACAGGTCTCTTGTCCTTACTGGTGACTGGCAGAACTGAGTTTGTAGGTGTTCCGTACATTGCACTGGGTTTCTTTCTCTCTGAGCCTTAGAAGTGCAAGGAAATAAAATAATAAAATTGTTACAGCAGCAGGAGTCTAGCTGAATGGGTAATTGTCACACAACGTAAAGGTATTTGAAAAGGCGAGGAAAAAATAATCTAAATGTCCTCCTTTTACTGGGAAAATGTATTATTATTTATGAATGATTTTTGTTGTTGAGGGAAAGTGTAAGATACAATCAGAGAGACTGTAAAAAATGAAATGTGTTAAGTGTTATTTACATTATATTGGAGAAGAGGGAATTGCTGGCAGGGAGAATGTTAGTTTATTTAAATACAAAATCAAGTTATTCAGAATTGCATACTTAGACTTCTGTATAAAAAGTAGCCCATAATTCTTCCTGTAATAGAAATGTGAATTCTGGTGAGCGCTGCTAACAGCTCCGTCCCACCTTGTATTTGTATCCCCAGACCACGCAGGCATCTGGGGCTGGGGCGATGTTCTGCTGCAGCAGGAGCTGAGCAAACATAGAGCTGAAGGAAAGGCAGCTTTCTAGAAGGTTTCCTGTCCTATAACGAGTGAGAGAGACAATGAGACAACACCACCCAGTACCGGATGCCAGCGCTGCTGGTGTCGGAGCATTAACAGCCCGACAGTCTCCTGCGACCGAGGCCTCAAGTCAACTGCCAACACATGTGCTCGGGCTCTGAAGCTGAAAGCACCGGCTTTGAGGTGTGTGTATACGCGTATATATAAATACACACTGTTAATAGGCGGTGAATAATTTTTACTACCTCTTGCCACTAAGGGTTGTGAATTCTAATTAGTGAATGCGTTTATCCTCAGAAAGCCCCTGGCTCTTTGAGGCTGCCAGCCTCACACAGGGCTGCTCTGTTGGGACAGCCCTCCCCTCCCTTTCTCCCAGCCCTTTGTAATGCCCCCCCAGTTTCAAGTCACCAACTTTGTAGCCAAGGACTGCTTTATCGATACAGGAATAAGCTTCCACTGCACAAACAAACCACTTTCACTGCTACAGATGCTGCTATAGAGAAAAATTGGAGCCATATGCCTGCCTCCTGAAGCCATTCCCACAGCCCAGTGAAGCTGCTTGTGTTCACACTGGCAGAGGAAGGGATCCCAGAGCCTCAGTTACTGGATTGCTGTATGCCTTGGGGTGGGCCAGAGGCAGAAGCTGTCACTGTCCTTCTTTCTGTTCTTAAAGAATGACCAGTTCTTAATGAGGTTTGCTAGTCATTGTTGACATTCAAAGGTTCATCGCTAGATTGGGAGATTAAATTATTCCTGTAGATCCTCTTTGAACTGTCAAGCCCGTGTCACCGGGGTTACATTTGGGGTGCTTTCTTCTCTCTTTATTCATTGCTCTTGCTACAGTGCTAGAAACAAGACCTGGAAAATTCTGTTGTGTGTTCCCAGAAGACAAAGTTAGCTCAGAACGGAGACCAATACAGTGTTTAGTTGGTTCTTAAGATGCATTTGGAGACTGGTGCTGCTGGACCTGTGTAGGTAGATGTTGCACTTGATTTGTAGCACTGGTGATCAGCAAGGAAAGTTTTTTTTGCTTTTGCTGTTTCAGTCTGCTAGTAATGGAGCGTGAACAGGCATGAAATGTTATAATCTCAGATTTTTACACTCCTATATTTTACCATAAAATTGATTGCTTTCTCAGATTTGAGAAATTTGGACTGTGCTCAACAGATTAAGGTCTGTTAGTATTGGGCAGCCCTGCACATACTTTAAACTGATAAGCACTCAAAAGGGGTTTATACTATTGGAAATTCTACCCAGAAAAAGAAGACTATGTCCACAAAGAACATTTTTTCCTCTCTTCCTGTTGATAGAAAACCAGCCCAAGTAATGTGGGTTTATAGCATATCAGATCACTGCCAAGGGAAAAGCGTAGCTTAAATTCGGCTTGAACCAGCCCTTTCCAATGGGAAATGGAGTTTCTGACATACAGACTTTTGTGGGTGCTTGCTGTTTTCCATGAGAAATTAAAGTTCCTGAGAAAAGGAAAAAGCCTTTGACTTGGGGGTCTGGATTTTAATCAACGCTTAAATGTTGAGCTGAGAACAGAAGGAAGCTTTATGTTCTGACCCAGCAGGGCAGAAGTGCAAGGAGTAAACAAGGACTACGCCTCCTGAAATACTGCTTTAGAAACTTCCGAAAGATTTGATTCCCCTGACAATGTGTTCTGTTTGCTGTCGTGATTAGCTACTTCCTCAGTCACTGCCCGTTGGCGTTCAAGGGGAAATTCCAGCTGCTGCTCGAGATTACCTGCAAGGCTGTGTGTGTGTGGAACCATGCTTGGTAAAAGACACTTGGAAACGAACAGCAAAAGAAAAAGCACTTTTACTGTCCTTTTTAACAAGAGTTCCTCCAGCGGAATGCCGAAATAAAGCTCAGCATAACATACGGATGAAAGACAACTTCACGTCCCAACCCTCTTGAGCCATGTGGCTGGCGGTTCTCGCTGCTCAGAGCCCCTGGACGCCCGGTTGCTGCATCGCCACGTGAGGCTGTGTAATGTGCTCCAAATGTCACAGTCTGTGCCCAGCGTAAAGGAAGGTCTGGCAAGATGAGTTGTTGCTCAGCATTACCTGCAGGAAGCTCTGCTGCTTTCCTCAGATCGATGCAAACTGTTTGGAAGGTGTTTGGTGTGCAGAGGTACAGCCAGACGGACAGCAGAGCCGGGGCCTGGGGCCAAAGTGCAGACGCGTGAGCTGGTGCAATGGGACGGTGCTGTCATGCGCTGAGCTGGCTCAGCTTTGGAAAAGGAGCAGCTCGAAACAGGTTGGACCTACAGCAGGGCAGTGAGTGTTTCAGTACCTCTCCCTGCTACAGGCTGCAGAAAGCCCGTGTTTTATGCACACGAGAACCTAGGCTCTAAGTGGCCCATGCATAAGGCTGTGTACGGATTAAGTGTCTGCACGAGACAAATATGATAGTACACGCTACTCTTTTTTACCATTACAACGCCCTATGCATAATGCATAGCTCATGAATAATTGGAACAACAATCTATTCCCAAACTTATGATATTACACCAATTTTTTCACTCTGAAAGTAAACAAAGGGGAAGTGTTATCCGTCAGGAATAAGAGGGGACAGGCAGGCTCAGGGCCGCTGGCAGCTGCGGCAGCTGGAGAGCTGAAACTGTCCCTCGAGGAGGCGGCTCTCGCCGACAAGTGAGCAATGTCCGCCCTTGCTCTGCTAGCAATCCAGGAAGAAAATGAAAATCTGCCAGATGTTTAAAAATCATTCATTGTATTACAGCATTATTCAATGCCTGTAACTTAGTGAAATATTGTTTGGACAGCTGATTGTTTCAATGGGTGTGGATCTAAAATCAAAGAAAATGCTGCCCTTGGAGGCAAGGCCGTAGTCCTGAATTTCAGTCAGAAGTGAATAAATAGTAACTATTACTCTTTAGCCTTTTGAGGGTTTTTTCTGCTCTTAAATCTATGAATGGTTGGATAAGGGAAGAAGCAAGGAAAAAGGAACCTGCTTGAGATAAAAATAATTTCTATGCCTTTTCTCTGTTAATTTTGGCGCAAGACTCCTGCTGAGCCTGAAGTAAACACTCTATGATTTTGGAAGAAGCTGAATAGTTCCTGTTTACACTCAATAATTTTAGTTTTCCTCTTGTCCCTTCTGGTTTTTCCTGGGAGTATTTGCTAGCCCCTGCGTATAGGACCTGGGAGTTAGGTGATTTCTGTTCCTTTTTTAAAGCTCATTCTTTCCAGATTTAAAAGATTCCGGTTACTTCAGAGACACAAGTCAAACTTTGCCACGCGTTGTTCACAGAATGCATCCAGAACTCCTTAGGCTCAAAAGTTAAGTTTTACAAAGTCTACAATTGATAAAATTCTTTGGATGACCTGAATAAAAATAGAAGTTAGAAAGCTCAGTAACTGTGGGGATCATGTAGGGGTTAGATGGGCTGGGCTGGCGCCGAAGCAGCAGAAAGTCAGAGGGAACAAACAGGTTGTTAGCCAAGCTGATAAATCCCAGCCAAGCCATCCACATCAAAGGTGTTTGAAAGAAGGAAACTCAGTCATTTTCTTTTCTATTTTAAAGTATTATTTCATTTCCATCAGCTCATTTTCCGTAGGCGAACGTCTGCCCTGTTTCGAGGTTAGGCTTTCACAGAGGTGTAACTGCCATCTACTGACTGCAGCTCCGGCCGTCTCATCAGCTCCCTGAAATCACACGCGCCGGTGGCTCTTAACCGAAGGAGGAGCCGGGATGGGAGCGCCTGTACGCACGCTGCCTCGCGGGAGAAGGACGAGGTTATTCAGCCAGTTGTGCCTGTGGTTTACACGGATTTAACTCAGCAGCTGTGTACATCAAGCCTGAACGGCTGCATTTAGTTTCCCAGCGTTTTGTCTTTCTCAGAATACAGGTTTTTGGTGAACCAAACTCCCAGTAACGCTGGAAAAAAAAGCAAGGAGGGCATTGTAATGCTTTACAAGTTACTGCTCAGCCTTTTGAATGACTGTGAAGAGTAGCTGACTTAATATGTGGACAAGATGGTCTTTTACTGAGACTACCCTATGGAGGAGACTGGCTCGCAAGGTGCCCATGTGTTGCAACATGCTCTGCAGCCAGCACAGTCCTCTGTTAGGGCCAGAGGGCTCTAATAGGCATTAATAGCCCTCACAAGCATCGCCTGAGGTCTCCCCCGAGCTATGTTGTAGGAGTGCTGGTCCCAGCCCACCTCAGCCATGCCCCTGCCCGGCCATTGATCCCTGCTGCTCCAGCCCCTGACTGGTGACCTGGCTCCACCTCAGACCTGCCTCGTCCCCAGGGGCTGCTGGACTGGGTCCAGCTCTGGTCACTGTCGCTGGACCTGATCCCAAGCTGCAGTTTGACTTCTCAGCTTCACTTTGGACCTCTCTTTGTCACCATGAATTTTCCTGATGGTCTGGACTCTTGGTCAGAACTGGCTGACGGCCCCAGCCTCGCTCAGGTGTGCTGAGCCATCCTGACCTGATAAATTGGAAATAATCAGTGATGTTGGTTGGTTTGGTGAACCTACACAAAGTACTTGCTTCTCCGCAAGCATCACAATTTAACTGAGCAACCATTGCTCGCACCACTCCTCCCTCATGAGAGAAACAACCCATGCAAACTCTCGTTAAAATACCCAGACAGATTCAAATGGGTTTGGTGCCAACTTCCACGTGGCACTTTCATATTTCATATTAACTGTCCTACTTCAATTCAGCCCGCTTCTCCTTTTCCCTTTGATGCCATTGTTTTTATGTTTGCTGTAACTTAAGCAAAATCGGAACAGGGCACTCTATAAACTTCCTTAGAGGAGGTTGCTGTGATGGTAGGATGCCCAGGAATTATATGAGAAAAGGTCTGACTGATTTGTATGGTTTGAAAAATGGTGTTGGTTTACAACTTTTGGACTTACTTCTGAAAAAAAAATCCTTTGAAAATCGAAACAGAACTCAGGGATTTCGATTCAAATCAACCTGAGAAATCATTAATTCAATCATCGCTACTGAAATGTGACTCGCTTGTTTGCCGAAGCGTGCAAAAATGTCAGTTCTGTGGGAAACCATAAATTAACCAACGTTAGCTTTGAAAAACTGGCAGGTCTCATCAAGCCTTCCAGATAGCACAAGTGGAGATTCATAGTTATAATGAAACCTGAAAGGAGCAAGTTGAGGCTGCTCTCCCTTTTTCCAACAGACCATTGCTTTGTTTGCTCTCGAGTATAAGAAATTTCAGCATAATCAAAACTGTTTTTCAAGTTTTCTTTTCTGACATTCAATCCACTTTGAAATTTTCAAGATGCATTTCAAATTAAATTCAGTTTTGGTGTTCTGAGCACTGCATGAAGATAGTGCATATAATAATGCTGTTTAATATGACTGCAAACTTTTTTACTTTGGAGGCTTTTATGAAAATACCAAATTACTACTTAAAAGTACAAGTATTTACATAGACAGATGGAAGTCTGGCTATGAGTTTCATTTTGCAGACTACATTTCAGAACCAAGATGTGATGGTAATATCTGTCAGAGTCATATTCCTGGGTTGCAGAGTCGGGTTGGTATATTTCTTCCCAATAAATTTCTGTGTACATATTTACTGAGATCTTCAAAAATATCTATTTTTTGGAAGGTTTTGAACATTAGTTGTCAGGTTGTATTTTAGAAATACAGTTCTGTACTACATTTACCCTCATCCAAAATGGATGCTGTAATTTGTGCTCACAAAACTGCAAATCTTAATCTTTATTAATATTTTGGGGCATATAGTTAATTTGTCATTATTCCCATCCAGTTAAGGACAAACTTACATATGAAGAATGGAATCAGACAGGCTCCTTTCTCTTTGTTTTTTGGTACCAATGGTGTGTGTGTGCATATAGATGCAGTTGAGACAGCAAATCCAGCTGTCCTCTTACATTCTATAAAATTTCCAGCTATCTGAATGTTTTTATCTTGGAGAAAATGGGAAGGAACATAAACTTTCCCCACTGAGCTTTAAAGGCTGCCAGTGAAATAAACAGTCCCTCTCACTAGAAAGTTAGCCTAAGTGAACGGGTACGTCCAAAAGGCTATGAACTAAAAAAATGTGAAGTCCTAAATTGGATTGCTGGCAGCAGCTCCTCATGTTTCACTTAAGCCAGTTAAGTTAAAATGATTTTCCTTTTTGTTTGCCAGGAAAAACAAGATGCTTTGTTTAAGTTCATTACCTCTAATATTTTTTAAGTAGACGGGCACCAAGCTATGCTCTGTTTTCTATGTACTGAACTCTCAGATGAAAGCATCTTTGTCTGAGAAGTTCCCATTTTGCTCCTGTCTGGATGCAGAGCACCCACCATTGTGCACAGGCTCTCATGGGGATTTTGTTTGTACGCTCTCATGCAGCTCTGTGCTTGGGTCTGCGGCCTCAGCAGCTGTTGCTGCTTAGATATGGAGGAAATGCTTTTTTCTCCCACTTGCTTTAATTCTTTGCTTCTCAACATTAGGCACAACTGAGATGTTTCTGTCTTAGGCCGAGAATAAGGGCAGACTTAAGGCACAAACATGATGTCTGTGCTTACCAGTCCAGCTTCCCTCATGCCTACAGGGATGTAGAAGGTGGTGTGAGGTGTGAGCCGCCTTTCCTGTTGGCTACGATGGACAAAATGCCCAGCGTTGCTCACTTGCATGAACTAATGTGTCCACGCAGATATGTCCACAACACACAAACATTCTGCATCAGGCTCTGCCCCATTTGTCATCTCCCTGAGGCTGGCTGGCTGCTCGGTGCTGTGGTGGACAACATGGACTTTGGGATGCTCTTTCACAAGGACTTATTTCACACAAGAGCAAGGTGCTTTGCTGTAGGCAGGCTGAACTCAGCCACCTCTGGTTGCCAATAGGTGCAGCCACGCTGAAGGCTTTGCTGTGAGTCCCTGCAGCGCTGTTCCTGGGTAAAGCAGTGCCAGACCCACCTCACTGGGTGAAGACACAAAAGGGTCTTGCTATCTTGGACTAATCTCATTTTAAAGCAAAAGAATTGAATAGACAGAGTATCGTGAGGACTGATGGAGGGTTAAAGAACAACCTCAGTTAAAAGACTATGAATGACTTGAGGACGGCACTTCGAAGTGCTCTCTTGGGCTAAGAAGCAGTCCAGCCTCATCCAGGGTTATCTTGCTTGTGGAACAGTACAACTAAATTCTTCCTGCAAACCGTGGGCTCAGTTTGGATGCTGGTATTATTACAATTTCCAGAAAGTCTCTGTAAGTACTGCAAAGATAATGGAAATGCAGCAGCTTGGCTTCTTCCTGGCGCCTGCCCCAAGCCCCATGCAAACACAGTAATTGCTGCTGCACAGTAGTGTGACTGTAGGCCAAACCAGCTGTAAGTCCTCCCCAGTTTACATAAGGGCCAGTTTCTTTATTTGAAAAAAAAAAAAGAAAAAAGTAAATCTGCTGCTTTAAGGGCTCTTTCTTCACTTTTAGCACCCTCTAAAATCCCAAAACAGAATTCTAAAGCGTAGCGCACTGTGGGTGAGGATTAAGCAAACCCAGGTTAATTGTACAAGGAGTAATCAAACGTAGAAACACCCTGCCTTTTCCCCTTGGGGGACTTGGAACGAGCGGCAGCATTCAGAGCAAGCTCTGTTGTTGGTTAGAGCCACCTCCTAGCTGGTTTCCAAACAGAATGCAGCGGTTGGCACAATCCTGTCTATTAACCTTTTATTTTATGTTCTGTATATTTTTATTACGGGAGACAATAGGGAGACCAGTGTGCTCAACTAATCAGGTACTTTTATATCCAGCCATGGTGTTGCCATCATGACTGGAACACACACAGTACAGAATTGGGATCTTTTGCTTTTTTAGAGAGAAAATATCAGGTGACCCTGCTTTGGCAGGGGCATTGGACTAGATGACCCACAAAGGTCCCTTCCAACCCCGACCATTCTGTGATTCTGTGTTTTAGGCAGGCTAGTAGGGGACACGGTGAGCAAGTTTGATTTAAGAAATGGTCATTCTGTGCTGCCTGGAAATTGAAAACGTCCCTTCCAGGTATCTGTTTCAGAATTTGGAAACTGGTGCTCACCTGAAAGCTTTGACCCAGGTTTCACACAGAAGGCAAAATGGGTAACAGTAACTAAGTGAAGGCATGAAAAACGAATTATCTTTTTCTCCCTGGAGAAGAGGTCTATTCTGCTGGAGCTCGATAACACTTGGAAGCTCACAAAGCTCCTTTTCATTAGAGAAATGAAAGCCTCATCATCCCTAGAGCTCTTAATTAGGCACCTTTTGCCATTCACACAAATCTGTGTCAAGTCCTATTTGTTTTAAAAATTGATTCATTTCAACTCTTTTGTTGGACAGCAAAAATGGATAGGCCAAATGAATCCAAACACTTTGTAAACTGTAAGGGTTTTAATATAATCAGTGTGGCCATGCCGAGCTCACAGAACAAGTGTACGCCAATGCTTTGCCGCAAAACGCTCACAGAGCAATAACAAAAACTATATTCAAAGCAGAGGGGGCTACAGAGGAGAGAAAAGCACCTATGGAGCATTAGCTACCTGCAGACCTATATGCTACTCTTGCATTTGTGGAGGATGTTAATCTGCAGGCGTTACTTAGCAGTTAGATAGCAAGGGTCAAAAGGAAAGTGCTGGGTTTTAACAATACTTAGGTTGAATGTTTTTTAGTGCAGGTTTTCTGATGAGGAGTGGTTTAAATGTTTTATTTAAAGGAGCTGGGATTTCTTTTTTCATCACCTCCTGAAAAATAGATTTTCGGGTATTGAATGTAAATTTGCACTGAGATCAACTCTATTTGTAAGCCTTCCTTTGAAGCATTTCTCCATTATGATAATATTCAATGTTGTGTTTGTTTACAAGGAGGTTTTTAATTCATGCAGGAAACAACTAGTCTTGTACAAACATGTAAATGTATATATGAACGCAAGTATTCGCATGTAAATATTTTTTTCTTCCTTTTTTCTTGTTTTAAAAATCTCAGTGAACTTTGAAACAGGAACAAATCAGTCACCATCACTAGCGAGACCTGTGTGAAGCGTTGGGGGTGTGTGACTGGAGCTCATCAGTGAAGCCAAGCAAACACAATGTGAGTCTCATCACCCAGGAAGCTGAGCCCTCCATGTGTGTGGCTGCTGCTTTCCAGGCTGAGAAGAGTCTCCTGTTATCCACACTTTCAGGTTTGGCTGATCTTTTCAGGAGGTGGCACTAAATATATGGGACGCTTTTTCACAGAATTTTGTGCAAAGACCCTACGTTTTTCCAAAAGCTGTATTTTATGCCTAACACTACTGTAAAGTTGTCCTTTACATGGAGAGAGGGCTGGATGGCCCATTATTAATCAGTGCTCTGCATTTTGGAAGGGGAGGGAGGATACAGGCAAAGGTAAGTGTTTAGCTTATGTGGACATTGTGCGTTCTGAAGGGAGAGGCTTTTAAATAAAGGCCAAGCATGCCTGCTGAAAAAGGCTAAAGATATTGACTGGAAGTCCTACAGGGGTTGTTTACACATTGATTATCTGATTGTCTTCAGTATATGCATCTTTTCCTTTAAAAGTGGTATCAGTCTGGGTTGTTGCTCATGGTGTTTTGTGGCTGCACAGATGTGCTGTGTCATGAGCAAGCCAGAAAGCCTTTCCTCACATGCACGCGGAGGAATATAGACCATGCATTAGATGCAGGGTGTATCCTTGCAAACTCCCATCAGCCAAATTGTACTAATGCTGGTGTCTCAGCTTCCAGTGTTGAGCTTTATTAATCTTTATTCTCAGCCTGTAAAAGAAGTTGCCAAACTAAAGTATCAGCGCATTAGAAATAGCTTAAATTATAAAAATCTTATAAAAGTCTTGCTCTCATTTTACTGAATGAAAGCTGAAATTTCCATAACCATACTGAGAGTCCTGCTGACAAAGCAGCGTAAGCAAATTGTCTTAAAGGTACTCACTTCCTAGAGGAGCGAAACAAAAAGGATTTATCAAAGGGGTTCACACAAGAAGGAGCTTTGCTCTTTCCCATGAGTAGGCAGTGCTTGCAATGCCCAGCTCAGACTGCTGGTTTGTACGAGGCAGATCAGATCATGGACGTTGCCAGTGAGGCCTCTTCAATGCCCGGTGCTCTTCGCTGCAGCATTTCATACACACGATTTGCCCAAGGTTACAAAAGTCTGATTTTGCTCATAAGGGTGAGAGATGGTCCGTGCATATACTCTGCATTTGCATAGGATTTGCTGGAATTTGCAGCACACGTTCCTCTGAATAATGACAGTGAAAGCATTAAGCATCAAGGCACGCTGGACCTGTGTAAAACCCAGCAGACTCACCCTTAAGGCTCTAACTTACTTAGTTTCCACTGTGTAAAAATATACTTGGGTCTCCGCCTGCAAAAATTCAGAGTGAAACTCTACTCAGAAAAGCGGTTTCATCTCATAGTGTATCAGTGCCAGGCATCTGCTGGTGTCAAAATGAAAATGTGACACATTGTCTTTAGCTAGACCAAAGATAAATTTTGAAAATTGCTCAAGCTTGGAAAGTTTGACATGGTTTGGGAGGAGGATGAGCTACTGAAATGCTCCGCTTAGCTGTAGTAACTGCTGCAGATCTCACATACGCGTTGAGCAACACAAGATTAACAAATCTAAGGCCTGAGAGATAAAAGTCATGGGGGGAGAATATGGTGAACCCTGCAATACCGGCACTGTTTCTTTCTTGTTTGTATCTGAGCACTGGACTGCTCCAGTAAACCACTGAGTAGCTGGCAAAACGGTACGAAGATCTGCAGTGGTTTGCCTTGCCAGCAGGTTGGTTTAACCAGTGACAGAATCACTCTGTTAAAGGTGACTTAAAGATGCAGAGTATGGCCAGGGCTTCAGTTTTCAATCTTTAATCAAATTTTGAGCGTTCAGCTCAAAGCTGTGTTTCAGACCTCAGTAAATCATGATTTCGACCTGTGTTTTCACCCCTCCATCTGAAGCTAGCACATTCAGGTTGACCCTGATCTTGCCTCTCCATGGTGGGACGACACATGAGAAGAGTCTGAGTATTCGTTTTCCATTTTCCATTGTTTTGCTCTGACTCAAGACATGCCCTCAAAATCCAGAGCTGCCAGTGTGTTTCCTGTTCATCTAAGCTTTAGATGAACATTGGAGCACCCTAGCCCCTGAAAGCAGTGCAGCCATACACAACCTCTTTACTCATCATCACCTCCTCCAGCCTCTCAGCAGGTATGGGACAACGGAACTGTGGCAGATGCAGACAACAGTGCAGTTTGTCATGCTCAGCTGCCCTGCGCCCGCAGCTTACTGAGGCCCCTGATTCTCACCTGTGTGCAGGCAGTTATATAGCTTGGGTATTTGCAAACAGCTGTGTTGCAGCTGGTGTAACCGCTCCCTTGAGCATCCAAGGTGTTGGGGAGTCCTCCAAAGCTGTGAAGCTACAGCAGTGTCTCCTCAGTGTGCCGCAGCATCCTTACAGGCTTTGTTTTTCAAATGCTTGATGGTATCACCATATTTAGAGTTAGAAGGCTGGGGGTGCTGGGCACCGCAGAGGTGCTGCGGACACTGCACAGCACAGGTCTGGGAGCAGACCGTGCGCATCAGCCAGGTGTTGAACCGAGTTAAACAGCTAATTCTGGACAGGAGAGCACTACCACTCACGTGCTTCTGTGGAGCTGATATATCTACATGTGACTTTGCTGTGATAAATAGAGGAGGTGTTTACAAGCCTCTGTTTACATCTTCCCAGTTCACTCAGCTCCAGTAATTATTGACTGGTCTAATTGCCACCAGAAGGCTGTATTTTAGCATGGGACAATATCAAAGACCCCCCAAAGCTTCTGTGTATGTGTAGATTTTAGCTGGAACCTTAGCAAGGCAGAGAAGCTGAAGGTGTCACTGGCAGTATGTCACAGAAATAGTGATTTGTGGGAACAGTCAGAGTTTTGCTGACAGATATCAGATATTTTGTTGACATTCTAAAAACATCCACAAATAAAATTGGCAACATTCAATTAACCAAATTGGAGCAGGAAAGAAAATGTTTTAGGGAAGGGAAAACAAATGCTTCCTTTACACAGCAATAGAACTTTATAGAAAAAAAGCAACCTGACAGTATCAGATATCCTTCAATATTGTCTCAGGACAGTGTAATAATGCAAGACTGAGTAATCTCAGGAGGATGCTGTTGCACAGACATGCAAACCTCCTACAGCAGTTCAGCTGAACTGAAAGTCTGACGTAATTTTCAGTCCAGGCTATGACACAGGGTCTGGAAATAATATGTCAGGTATATGTGTTTGGTTCCTTCTTCATTAATCTTTGACCTGAATTATTTTGGTTTCCAGTAGTACTAACAAGCCTATAGCAGCTCTGGGAGCTCCTTCATGTTAGTAACTGCCTGCACAGACTGAAGACACTCCTAGGCTGAAGAGGTCAAAAGAAAGGATGGTGGAAGGTGCTGTATGGCCAAAGGAGGGTGTATAGACAAACCACTCCACTCCGTCTGCTTTTCTGTCCTCTGTTGTGTAGTCTGAGTTGTGTAGGACACCGTAGTGATCCCTCCTCTCCTTCAGACAAGTAAAGGTGTGTACTGGGTCTGTGTGGCAAGGTTTTGGCACCGGAGGGGGCTACAGGGGTGGCTTCTGTGAGAGACTCACAGAAGCTTCCCCATGTCCGATAGAGCTAGTGCCAGCCAGCTCCATGACTGACCCACCGCTGGCCAAGGCTCAGCCCATCAGCGACGGTGGTAGTGCCTCTATGGGAACGTATTCAAAAAGAGAAGGAGAAAAAAAGAAAAAAAAAATCAAAAAAACCCCACATAAGGGCGTTTGCAGCAGGAGAGAGGAGTGAGAATACATGAGCGGAACAAGTCTGCAGACCCCAAGGTCAGTGCAGAAGGAGGACAGGGTGTGCTCCAGTCACTGGACCAGATTCCCCTGCAGCCTATAGAGCAGACCGTGGTGAGGCAGGTTGTCCCCTGCAGCCATGGAGCTCCACGGGGGAGCATATCCCCACCTACAGCCTGTTGTGACCCCACACTGGAGCAGGGGGATGCCCAAAGGAGGCTGTGACGCCATGGGGGCCCCATGATGGAGCAGGCTTCTGCCAGGACCTGCGGACCTGTGGAGCGAGGAGCCCACGCCGGAGCAGGTTTGCTGCAGGGCTTGTGACCCCACGGGGGACCCACGCTGGAGCAGCCTGTTCCTGAAGGACTGTACCCTGTGGAAGGGACCCATGCTGGAGCAGAGGAAGAGAGTGAGGAGGAAGAAGCAGCAGAGGCGATGTGTGATGAGCTGACTGCAAGCCCCATTCTCCGTCCCCCTGTGTGGCTCAGGGGGGAAGAGGAAGAGAATATGGGAGTAAAGTTAAGCCCAGGAAGAGGTGAGGGGAAGGTGTTTTTAAGATTTGGGTTTATTTCTCATTATCCTGCTCCGATTTGTTTGGTAATAAATTAATTTCCCCAAGTTCAATCTGTTTTTCCCATGACAGTAATTGGTGAGTGATCTCTCCCTGTCCTTATCTTGACCCACGAGCCTTTTGTCGTATTTTTTCTCCCCTGTCCCATTGAGGACGGGGAGTGATGGAGTGGCTTTGGTGGGCACCTGGCATCCAGACAGGCTAAACCACCACAAGATGAAGTGCTAAGAGAAAGAGTTTTTCTGCTTCTTTCAATTTGCTAAGAGTAAAATAAAACCAACAAGCAAACACCTATCTCGGTGTGCAAAGTCAAACGCTGTTGAACAAAGGCGTCAGCAGTGCCCTCATCTCAAGCCCAACTTGTGTGAGACGGGAGCTTCATCTTAGACCAGAACAAGTTCTGTAAGTGCAGGCAGCAATGGACAGGACACCTTAGATACTTAGATAACTAACTGTTTTTCTCATGTTTTTCAGTGTCTGCTGCCTTCAGCTTTGGAGAGTCCCAAGTGATTAGGCTGAGAGATGTGATGTGGTGGAAGACACAAAGGCTGCATTAGTCACTGTGTTCTTTGCTAAATGAGTAAAATAAGAGACTATATAAGAGCTATAGACAGAGGAAGGAAGTTTTTGTCAGTCCTGGTACAGAAACTGAGTGGGTTTACCCTTTTTAAAGTTTCTAACGTTACAGCCTTCTGAAAGATTCATTGATTCAGGAGTCCTAAACCAACAGACCAATAACCCAGAGTTAAAGCACAGCCTCGGTGAGGGGCAGGTACAGTCTGAGACACTGCAGCTGTGGGAATGTGGCCACAAGATGTTGACTTTGGGGGGGGTCCTGAAATGATTTGGACCCACTGCCATCTCCGTTGCTGCTTTAAAACAGATTCTCTGAAAATTCCTGTGTTTGGAAGAAGCCATTCTGTGCTTTGAGTGCTGAATTTCTCTGGCAAACCCCATCACTGGCTGTAAGAGAGGAGAAGTTGCTGAACTCACATGTGTAGGGAAAGACAGTGAATTACAGAGGTTTGTAGCCTCGCATGGAGAGAAAACGGCAGGATTCATAAAGCAGTAGCTGGAGGAAGGGTGTACAGATGCTTCAGAGGCCTCTTGTGTAAACAGACAACACCTTAACTCGTAGACTTGGAAAGAGAATTAACTTTGTCCTTCAGCACTGGTTCACTGCCATCACAAAGGCTACTGAAACATCCTCTGGGATGACTCTTTTGTAGAATGGAGCCTACGATCTCTAGTACCTTCCCCCAAACTAATCATGTCTTTCAGCAGCTCTTGCTGGATTTAGTAGCTGGAGCCTGTGACTATGTTAATCTTTTCAATTCCAGTATCTGACAATTTATTCTTTTCTTAATATTGCACTGTAGACATACAGGGTAGTGTCTAACAGACCTGACTATGCACTTTGTTTTACCCCTTTGTTTTTCAATTTAGAAACAGCTGACTCTAGATGAGATTTATTACAGCATGAAATAACTGATTCAGCAGGTGCAGCATCCCATGGTGCCTTCCTCGATAGCTAATGTTTCCTGAATTTTGAAGTTTATAAAATGCGTTAAGCAAATTAAGACATGTGACTGACCACAGGCTTATCCATCCTAAAGCATCCCAGCACTGCTTGATGTCAAAATGTGAGTCAGAATTTGTGCTCACCATCACATCAAATATGAATGTGGTCAGTTTTACAAATCATGAAGCATTCAGGTTTACTCAGGAAGCTTATAACATATTTGCTTTTCATTCAATTCATGCAGAATTCATTATATTTCATAAAAGAATTTGATTTTATACTAGTTAAACAAATACATTTGGCTCCACAGATGATAACTCCTCTACCTTTTAAAAAAAGTTCCTTTCTGTATGAGCGATGTTCACGTAGCTGCCACAGCCTTGCCAAATGATCACAATCTTTTTTCTCTGTCACCTAGGTGGTGTTGGCTATTACTGTATAGATGGATACTTTCTTTCTTTCTTTTATTTTTGTAGTCATCTGATCACTTGTCCTGGAGGTGAAGGCATGCCCCTGCACTTTCCTTGCTGAAAATTAACTTCATTAAGCATGTGCTGTGTACACCTGTTGAAGCCCCTGGAACAGACCACCCTTACAAGGCAATCTCTCATCAAGAAAGTGCTGTCCACAGGATCTCCAGATCAGATTAGAAAACCTCTACGGAGGAAGGCATTTAAATAACCAGCTCTCTTGGTCCCTTAGGATGTGCCTCTCTGTGAAACCCTTCCAAATGGCACAGTCCTTTGAAAGCATTTCTCCTCTCTGCATGGAAAGCTGCTCTAGCTAGGACTGTGTTATAAAATGTCCTCTGTGAGCCTGGCAGAATGGGGTTTTGAGGAGAATAGTGTCTAAACTGCTGGTTTTTGAAGTTTGCTCAGAGATCTGCTTGAGCTGCATTGCCTCAGTACACTCCTGGAGCTACTGCACTGCAAATGCAAGTCCCTGAGGCTGCTGATCACCCCAGATCCATACCCTGCATGGAAGCTGGGCTGGTTCACAGGGGTTTCTCATGCCATACCTCAGCCATGCAGGATCTTGGGGCCACCTCTGCTGTGGTTCTTTCCCCAACTCACCCACCGCCTCCTCCAAGTCCCACATCAGCCTGTCCCTGTCACACAAAGAGCTGCCGTGAAGTAGCTCTTCTGTATGTACAGGGTCTTCCAACGCTCAGCAATGGCAACGGAGTACCAGGCTTCTTCCAAGGAGAACAATGGATGATGAGAGCACACAAAATAGAGACTGCTACAAGCAAATATCTGAAGAACAGGATGAGGAGGCAGAAGAGATGGATCAGACGTGCAGCAGGCTGATGCAAACACTTTGCCTTTGTTAGTAAGAAAACTTGTGGCACTCTGAATGCATCCTATAACTTTCTGGAGCCAGTGAACCTGCTTTTGATTTGTCCAAACTAAATCAAGGAGCTGGGCAAGCTGGGCTAGGTGGTCGTTCTCAGAAGGAAGAGGCAGTCGTGTTCAAGCTCTTCCCTTGACCTGAATTCCTGGTCAAAAAGAAAAACAGTATCTTAACTGAGAAGTAAATGTCAAAAGATGCTCGAATTCAATTATTTCTTATTTCCACCTATCAAAGAGAATTAAGAGAGAGGCATTAAGTGGATAAATGTATCAAGTAAACCAGCAGTGAAAACAATATACTCCCTTTCTATAACTGTAAACAATTACTATGGTGTGATTTGGAAACTGTCAATTAGCCCTAACCACAGTAAATCAGAGTTTCCTTCTGGTGTAATGAAAATAGAGCATCTTACCGCCACATCAGTATAGATTGCATTAACCTTAATGACTCCTGTAAGGCTAAACCTTGCCTTGGCAGGCAAATTGAACACTGTGTGTTGTAAGCTTTGCCTTTAACTTATCTTTGTAAACTTCCATTGATTCCACTCTAATCTAAACTAGAAATACAGAAATTGTTAGGTTTCAACAGACCACTGGTGCAACTAATTTGATTTTTTTGTTGCTAACTGTAACCAGTGATGGATGGACTCAGGGAAAAAAAAGAATCATTCATTCCTTGTCCCCTCCCCTTTCTCCTTCCCCTTGCATCCTTCCCCTAATTTGTTTAATTAAGTGTGATGCGATGCCATGGAGGAACAGATTTCTTTACCCCCAGTTGATGACAAGTTTATGTACAGAAATGGAAATATTAACAGCTCTTGTATTTTCAAACTCCCTAGTACTACTAGAGACATTATTCTTTCTAGTGTAAATGTCAAATCCCAGTTTGGAAAGAATTCTTCTGTATCTTCTGTATTAAGTAGATTATTCTAAGAAGTTTCCAAATCCATTGCCAGGAGCCTTCTTTTTTTTATTGTTAAATGCTTCCTTTCAGTGGGAGAAAATGTAAATAGGTCCACAGTACTCTGTGAGCCACCATCTGCCACATATCCTCTTTCATTATTAATCTCTGGCTAAAATTTATTTGGTGAACTCGATAAGAGTTCCTCTTAGACTTCTCCCAGTGTAACAAAATCGAACCCCCTTTCTCCTTCAGTTGCAGGGAATCTGTCTCTACATGTTGCACTTAAATAAAATTGCTAAGTCTTTGTGGGAAGAAAGATAGAAGTTGATCTCTCAGAATAATTTCTTCTTGGTCTAAAGGTTGCTATAGCTTTATTGATTAGCTTCTCCAAAATATCTGCTGACTTAAGTTCCCAACCTATGACATATTAAAGTGATTTTGCTATGGGTGGTTACTCTGCACTTCAAAATCGAGCCCATTGGGGTTTCAAACTCAGGATTTGGAAATGAAGGTAGCAGAAGTTAATTACTTTTTGTATAAAAATATGATATGGTTTCCATTTCTGAGTTATATTAGTTTTACTTAGGTCATACCACGTCATGCTTGAAGTGAATCTCTACCACACTTCAGAACAGTTCAGCTATCAATACAGCAAAACCACTGTTCTTATCAACCTTACTGCTGTACAGATTTTTTCCAAAACTCTGTTGCTGGTGTTCAGAGAATATATATTATCAGCTTATTTGTTCCACATATTAGCAAAAAAACCTGCTTATAAATCAGGAAAAAATCTCAGAAACATTTTATTCCTGATCACTACAAATACCACAACCTGCTACAGTGCAGATTAGAAGGTTGCATCTGTACTTGACTTAAAAAGGGAAAAGAGTCCTTCAAGCTGTGACGTTAACTGGGAATCTCCGAGTAAAGCATTTTCCCACGCGGGTGTGAAGCTGGAGCTTGCTGCTGGCATCTTGCTGCACAGCTTTGCAAACCTAGCTGTGTTTGAACAGTAGCTCCACTGCAGGCAATGTACTACAATATTTTTTTGAATTCAAGTTTAACGACTTTTCCTATCTTTATTCCTTGCATTGGCATGTGCAAAAGCTGCTCATTCAGGTGGGAAACTAAAAGATAAGCGAGTAAGAATGAAGCAGTCAGGAGGTCAATCTGACAATTCTCAGACCAAACAGTGAAAATGTTTAAAAGTTGAGCACCTTTAATATCCGAATAGAAGAGAGAAAAATGTCACAAAGACCACATTTGTGGGAACCTGTTCAAGATTTTATGGACTTTCAGAGTGCACAGTAACTGCAGGGCTGAGTGAATCTGAAAAACAAGCAGATTTAGGGAAAACAGAAAAAAGACTAAAAGCCCAAAATGCTGCTAAAGCTTCCCTCTCTGAGAACTATTGAAAAACAATGATAATAAATCAGTAGGTAAGGGCAGAGGTAAAGACAGAAGATTTCACTAACTATAGAACCTTTTATTTGAAACTGAACCTGTATTTATAGCACAGATGTGTGTGTGCGCGCGCGCATGCATGGGATTGTATGGTCTAGTGTTTCCTAATCTAATTCTTAGTGCCAGAATGTGTTTTTCTGCAGAAATGTCTTTTGCAGCCCCGTTTGCTGTCAGGTTTTGCATGTCCCTACCCTCCAGATCAAGTGTAGCGAGCACTTCTGAGCTGGTGTCCCGTTCGTAACAGAGCGGCCAGTCCTGTAAGCTTGTTTTGCTTAATCACTGCTGAGGCCAGGATTCAAAAATTTGGATGTAGCATTAAATGAACGTGGATGATTTTGTACAGTAAAGAAGCTGCTTAGTTTTTGCATTCAGGTGAGGGTGTGGTGAGCAGTGATGTCCTATGTAGTTTGGAGACACAGAGATAGGGGATGCTAATGGGTATAAAATTTGTATTAATCTCATTTGTCAGAGCGCCACGCTAGCATTAATACTGCTCAGACACGGTGTTCGTAGCAGGGTTTTGCAGTTCTCAAGTTGGACCCATGTATTTGTTTCCAGTCTCCCATATTGTTTCAGTCCTGTTCCTCTTCCCCTTATACAGTAAATCAAATAGGACATATCTCAACTTCAGAAGGTTTCCAGATGTTTCTTTTATTAGGTTACTGGGAGGCAATAACTTTCAAAGGGTAGAAGAGTTTTGGCTATCTGCTGAATTTAATCAAAACCGATGCAAGTGAAATTGCGGTGCTTGTGTGAGGACAGGCCGACATCAGCTGCACACTGGGAAGCAGGAGCAGAGCAGCATGTCAGCACTGAATCAGGATTCCCCTTCTGCAGGAACTGGCTTGGGCTCAGACGCCTGCATTACCTAAGTGAGGCCAAAAACACAGGACAGGGAAGTTGCAATGTACATCTGACTGAAAGATAATGCCAAGAGATTTTTTGGCAGGCTAAAGAACATGGGCATTGGGAAGAAATAAAGTATACCTTGAAAGTAAGAAACAATAAATAAAGTACAAGTGGCTTTTTTTTCATGCTAATTCTCTGCAGAGAAAGCTTTTCTTCTGAGAGAATGCAAGATGACCATAACACTTATGCTGTGTTACCTGCTTGAAAGTGTTTTAAAAGGAGAGCTCAGAGTCTGTCAGAGCCTGAAATTCTCCTGAGTTTAATAAAAGCAGCAAGGGTTCAGCTGGAAGCAGAGAGGCTCCAGGTCTGATCTCGGGAAGTGCTTCCCAGCTGCTTTGTGGTATCCCCATGGCAGGGCATTACTAAGACTGTCCTACCTAAGAAAGTCCTGCCCAATCCTGTTTGTAACTCGAAATATGAAGGAAGTGCTGAGAAGTCTGCTTGTTGCATTGCTTTAAAGGACTGGTGACCTCAGTCGGCGCGAATGCTGAATGCCGCAAAGATGGTGTGGCATTGTTGGTGGAATCTTTAAAGTCAGGGAGTGTGGAAGGGAACATGCGGCTCTGTTACAGCGTGTCTGGATTAGCTCCTGCATGGCGGGTAGAGCGAGTGATTGCACCTTTTAATTGTACTTCCACGTCTGTTGCCTCTATGTAACTTACAGAAGAAATTTCTGGAGAAGTGAAGGAAAGCCAAACCAAATGCTTTTCTGCATAAAGCAGAAAGAACTTTTGTGCCAGGGATTCCTGTGGTCTCAGAGTAGTGCAGATAAAGTGGCTGTGGTCTTTGTGCCTCATATGATGTCTGCACCATGGTTATGTCAGATGCAGACCCCAGTAGTTCCCAACTCAGGTAGATAAGAGAAATAGTGTTGTGGGTTTACCTGGTTTCTGTTTGTTTATTTATTTCACAACTTTTTACACCGACCTCCGAGTTTCAGACTGTGGAATAGGAAGAATTTACTAGTTCATTAGCTGTTTTGATAATCATAGATTAAGCCAGCTGACTGTAGAGCTCAGTTAGTAAAGCTGTATCACGTACCTTGTGTGCATCACTGAGACTCCTTCGTGCTTTGTCTACCTGGTATGTCGTATGTCTCATTGCTCTTAAATTTCACTGTTGTCCAAACCAAGTGCATGATGGCTGAACTGCCACTTGGACAAGCAAAAAACCCTGTTGCTTAAAGAGAACTCTGTTTTCCGAATGTACCTCCAGACCTGTTTACATCTTCCATTTACCTTTTAGTGAAGGAATCTAAACAAAGAATTAAAGCACAAGCACTTCACACTCTCCCAACTCCATTTCTTTGTCCAAAGCTCAATGTTCCTCTTGCTCAAAATCTCATTTTTAAGCTTATAAACAGTCCACATTAAGTAACCTTCCTGTGTGGCAAATTTCTGAGGCCAGTGGAGAGCCAAGAAGGGCAGAAATGGCTGCATTTGGTACCTTTAATATTATTCATTCTGAATACATCAGGTGGGGTTTACAAAGACTTATGTTTTCAGTTTAGAGAAAAGGTGTCAAAATTAGGTTTAGACTGAAGAAAAGGTTAGCCAAAAGTTACTAAAGCTGAAATGAAGTACTGCCTTTACCGTGTCAGGCAGCTGAAGTGGATCGGTTTGGAGTTGGAGTCTGGCGGCACAGGGAATGGCAATACTCTAAACATGCTTCCTCTCTGGGCAATGGAAGTATAGGCTATAACAAAGAAAACACGCCAAGAGTCTAGACCTTGCATTCCCATTGTACATAATATCATTTGCAGAATTTGTCTCCAAACACAGAAATTTCCAGCCTGAGAAACTCTACAGTCCTGGTAAAACAGGAGCGACCGCACGGCATGCTGTGGTGCTCACAGCTCCTGGCTGCATCTGTACCCTGAAGTAGCATGCCTGGTCCCCGGAGGGGGACCCTCCTTCCAGAAAATCCAGGAGGGACACTGCAGGCCTCCTGTCTTTAGCTGAGATACCACGTCCAAGAGATGTAACGGGAACTGTGTTACTGTGTCATAGTCTCTGCAAGCAATAAATCACTGCTGAGCTGCTCACCTGAACTTGTCCAGCTCCATGCTTTTCTGAGATGCTGCATGTCCAACCCGCTGGCTACGAGCCCACGAGATCTAACGATGCAACCAGGTACCGCTGATACCACATGTGCTGTTTTCCTTTTTTCATTAGTTAATCTGCTTCTTGCTTCCGTAGCCTCACTACAAAAGTACTCACTGAATATCACAAACACCCAGTTTGGTTAGCTGCAGTTCTATTGTGCTGGTATTTTCTGTTTAAAATTACTAATTTGTTGCCTGAAATAACAAAATGTTGTTCTCATTCCTGAGGGCTTAGACTATTTAAGCAGAAGCTTCAATTACGACTGAACGCTGCATAACAGACTTTCGTGAAGGGAGTTTGTGTCATATGTTGTAATTTGTTAGTCTCCCGAGGTATGCAAAATCTTTCTGTGAACTATTCAGTAGCCATAAAAATATGTGCAGAAATGAAACTACCCCAAAATTCTGCAACTTCCTTTGGATATAAACATATTTTCATTTCTGGAATGTTTATGCATCTCGAGGACATTTATTTGCAAGATACAGACTGCTTCAGCAGTACCTAGAGTACCTTAACCTTGGCTGGACTTGACTCTAGGTGCTTGTGTAATACCAAAATAAAATCAAATCAAGCCCTAACGTAAGTAATTGAATTTTAGTAGCCAAAAATTCATGAAAGAAACAAATTTCAGTTACACCTGTGTATTTGTAGAAGATGAATTTTCAGTTGTTAAATAGAAGTGTTCATAGACAAGCTTGTGCACTGAACCAGGGAGAGCAGAGAATCAATATCACCCTTGAGCAGCAGCTCAGATTTCAGATATTCACAGCTTGTAAAGTCGAACTTGTGAAGTTTAATTGACCAGTAATAATTTGAGGACACAGTGATCTGTGGATTCATAGGCGGAATGCAACCAAGTTATTCACTGGAAATTATTTATTCCACTTTAGAAATTACGGGACATTTGCAATGGGGCTGTGCATTTGCTAAAATCTTTTATGTGTTCATGAACAGTGCATGATCCTCAACCAGAAAAGGCACAGCAATTAGGAACTTGTTTTCACGTAATTCCCTCCCACCATTGCTCTTCAAAGCAGTTTGTAAGATGTCTAACGTGGCTATCAATAAGCACATATATCCTGCTACAGCCGCACAGCATTTTAGCTGTAAAGGAGATGATTAACAAGGGATCTATGATCCCTTTTGCTTCTATGACTTTCAAGTTCACGGCAGAATTAACCTGTGATTCTTGCCTCTGCTTCTCTGCTTCGACCAGTGAACTAAACGCCCATGTTTCTTCCTCAACTGCCAGTGAACATTTACGGAAGTTTTTCCTGTGGAGTTTTGTCCCTTTGGCAGAGCTGAGGGTTTGGCTCATCCAATTTCAGTGTCATTTTTTTTGTAACCTATTGCAAAGCCTTGCTCCTCTGTGCAGTTGTTTAATATTATGGGTCTCTGGAAATGCCAGGCAGGAATCAGGGTCTAGGGGGAAAGTGCTTCTGGGGAAATGGGACAATTTTCAACCCCCTGAGAATATTGCAAGTATTGTACTCGAGAATGTAAAAGCTCAGCTAAATGAGTGTTGTGAGGAAGAAAGGCAAAAGTAAACTGAACAGAATTTAGAAGATAAGTGACATTTAAGTTCTTTCTATAAACGTAAACCTTGGCTTCATTTTAAAATGGTGTACTGTTTATGAATATTACTGTTGGTGGAAATAAAGTCATTTGGAGGAGTCTGTGATGACTTAGAGATCCCACATGAAATACTTTGGTGTCATGCATGTGTCTACCTTACTCTCTTGGTGTTCAGATTTATTACTTTTGTAAACCTGTTAAATTAGTCTCCAGTCAGGGTCCCTTCACTAGCCAACATGCCAGGCAAAGTCTGGCTAGGCTTGCAAAGGCAGCTGGGTTGGAGAGGCCATCCAGTCATAGAGCTGTCATGTTTGCAAATTTGGCATCCTAAATTAGACGATGTCTTTACCCCTAAGCTGCAGCTATCAGGCAACTGGGGAGACTGACATGTGAACTAGCTAGTGATCCCGCAGTACAGAAAAGCATGAAATGGAACCGATTCTGATAGGTCTTCACCTCATGCCCAAGTTTAGGTATAGTTAATACATAAATACATATTGGCTAGAGAACAGATACGGAGTGCAGTCACCCTTACTGCCTGAAAAAATGTCACATCCAGACTCCAGGATTTAGATTTTACAGGAGGCCATCAGTGACAGAGAGCTTTCCTTTTAAATGACAAAATGAAAACTGAGCACATAGCAGTTTCTTTCTGCAGGCCTACCTTAGTGCTCAGTTTTGATCTTTAGGATTAAGTAGTAACAACACTTGTGCCCACTAAAAATATGAACTCAGGAGACACAGTTACGATGCGTCGGTTCCCCTGCCAGGGCTCTGGCATTCCTGCCACAGCGTTCAGCTCTTACTTCAATCTGGTGAATGTTAAGAACCTCTTAATATTAGCAGCCTTAACTGTTTCGTTCCAGAGAAGGTGCCACAAGGCTGTGGGCTGTGGGGCTGGGAGTGCTGAGCACAGCTGTCTGCTCTCGGCTGGTCTGGCCCTTGAGCTGGCTCGCTGTTGGTGCCCGCTCACCTCCCTTCTCAAACAGTTCCATCTCAGCATTTTAGTCTGCATCACCTCTCTGTTAGACACCTTGTTGTGTTAGCTTTCCTATAGGTGCAAGCCAAGCGACTGCTGCAAATTATAAGGAAACTTTTGGGTGTTGCCCTGTTTCAAAGCCCCTTTGTCACTTAACTGTACGCAGTCTCTTTGAGTATTTAAGCAATATGGTTTGGGGGCTTTTTTGCTTTAATCTAAATTGTTTGAAGGGTTGTGTGTGTTCTTTGCTGAAATTCTTATCCAGCTTTTACAGCTCAAGTTCCCTGGTGTAAACCATCCTGAGAAGCTAATATCTCCATTTCCAGGTCTGCCTCAAATGCAAATGGAAGGCACCCTTTGGCCAGACTGTGGCCTGATTTATGTGATTTTAAAATCTGATGCAGCACAGTCTGCTCAAAAACCAACACACCTGGTGTGGCTGGGCAGAAGCATAGCACTAGCGTGGGTAGCAGTGGGTAAACTAAAGCTAGTAATCTGCAGAGAACTCATCTGAGGGAAATAATATTCTTTTAATAATATTTTACAGGTTGAGCCTCCCCGTTTGCAGTTCTTTACAGCTTTATGCTGTGCATTGAATGAGACTCCTTCATCAGCATCTACACATTTCTTTCACAAGAAAATTGACTTGCAGGAGCATATTTTTTGCCTGTCAATCCAGGTGAGATGACTCCGTTGACTTCTGTAGTTCACTGACTGAAAAACCATCACAAAGGAAACTTTTATGGTCTTTGAGATTACCAGCAATGTGCAGGGAGACAAAATGAGGCAGATTTCTATCTGTTTTGTACAGCTCACCGGGGAATAGTTCTTCCCATCCATTTCTTGTTGTTCATTCTGGAGTGGACAAGGTTGTCTTCCTTGACCTTGGCCTTGTACCCCAGCAACCATCCTACTCCCTGGTCAGAGCAGAAGAGCTGCTATGGCCTGATGTCTGTTCAGCCTGATCTAGACTTAAGAGGCCACAACCAAACTGTGATTACACAGACATCCTTCTTTTTGCCCTTGCTGTCGAGAAATGCTGAGTGATGTACACTCAGTGGTGGCAACGGCATTCATACATGTGTTTCATTGTACTCCAGTACCTTAGTTTCCATGGCTACCACAGAAATTGCAGGTTTGCAATACAAAGTGGTAGGAGAGATTCAGAACACCAGCCCATATGCTACAGCCTCCTGAACCCTATTCTCCTTTCCTGGGCTCAAATGTGCGTGTGTCTGTCAGGGGCTATGGTGTTGGTTTCCATCGGGGACGGCAGGTCTTTGCCACTGCCGGGCTGCTTCTGGGGAAACTCAGTGCACATACCAGATTGCCCCCTTGTGCTACTCTCGGTTGTCAAGTTTTTGAGCTGGGAGGATGATCTGCATTTTTATGTACAGCCGAAGTGCCTGGGGGGGGATGTTTGCTCCCTAGTGACTGGCTATTCTGCCACTCCCCAGGTGTAAAGCAACTGAGTAAAGGCATATTTTAGCATGTGATCATGGAGCTTTATGCTGAAAGGCTGCAGGTAGAATGTAAAACCAGAGACAATAGGTAAAGCAAAGCCCATCCAGGCCAGTACTTGTTGTGACTGGAGACTGACAGCAGGGTCCATAAGTAAGATTATAGGAATGCAGAAGCACGGAAAATACTCTCCCTGTGCCCAGGTAGCTGTAGCTCTGCTTTCCTGAGTCAAAGTTGGCACCCCTGTGTTTATTTGCTTAGTGAATTTTTTTCTGTTGATTTGTCTAGTTGTGTCTGAACTCATATTCAATTTAGCCTCTGCAACAGCCCAGCAATAGACTTCACAGCTTAACTATGCACTCGGTGAAGAAATCCCCTTCAGGTGTATCTTTCTCAGCTTTAGCAGTCCTAGTTCATCTAGTCATTCGACAACCAGAAGCCATCCCATAACTGTGATTATTGCCTAGCTTCATGTCCTTTCAACTTCTAGTAAATCGTTTCTGAGAGGGATGGTGACCAGAACAGCTCATGGTTGTCAAGATGCAGACACATTGTGGATGTCCCTGTTTCTTTCCTAGTAAATCCCAATATCCAGATTGTTCTTGAGCACTGAGCTGGCACTATCTCTCAGAATACCAAGATTTCTTTCTGCACCGGTAGTTACAAAGGCAAAGCTCATCACTCTGTGTGCTGACACAGCTGTCTGCTTTGAGGACTCTGCCAAACTTTTTCCTTGCATCAGCCCATCCCCTGGCATGCCTTGTTCAATGGGCTGAAGAATACCTCTGCTTTTGGAGACTAGACCAGCCTTTGGACTTGTGAGGCAGAAGTTTTGATTCACACTCAGTTTGAGGTTCCTTTCCATGAAGTGACATGATCTTCCTCGAAGGCCTCATCATTCAACAGCTCTCTGGGGAGAGGGCAGGACTCTGGGCTCCTATTCTGCAGCAGCAGTGAGTTAGCTGCCTGTCATGGTATGTTTCCAGTGGGCACTTCTGCACTGCAGACCGCTTTTCTGGGCCTCCAGCTCTGCCATCCCTCAATACTTCACCTGCTCGACTACTGCATGCCTTTGGCACAGAATCCCAATCCAAAAGTGAGGATGGGGGATCCTCAAACCAAAACACCATCCTCTACCCTGACTTAGCCCAGCTGGAATTTTAGGCAATCTGTGACCATCATTTATTTGAAGCAAAAGATATATTGAAATAGGCAGTTCTGGTGCTCTTATAAAATTGTCCTGTTGTAGCTAGTTGTAAAAAACTGCACAGGGTGGTAATTACGGGAGTAGACTTGTCCCACTACAGCCTCTGGAGTAATGTGGTCACAAAGCGCACTCAGACAACTTACCCTGAAATCACCCAGTTACTTGCAGTGCGTGCATTATGCCTGGCACATTCAGCCAACCAAGAAGTGTGTTTGTCTGGTGATAATCAAATCAATAGAGTGTGTTATTACATCTGAGTGTGTTATTGTAGTTATTAAATAGCTTTCCTAAGGTTTATAAAATAGCTATTTTTCAATAATATTTTGCATCATGCCACCATGAAAAAGAGTTCATGAGAATTTTTTAAAAGTCTGTTAGCAACGTACTAATTTAGTTAAGCATTGTAATTTTGTAAATGAACTCCAAAAATCATGAATAAAACATGAAATAGATTAAGCAAGATGAATAGAGTGTTGAGAGAAGATCCAAAATCTGTTTTGGCTAATGCTCAGAGCATTAATTCTCTAGAACTGCCTTCTTCACACACTACTAACTGAAACTGCTTCATCCATTCAAATATCTACACTGCCATGGAAAAGTTTCTTCTACATTTTAATCTTTTACCAACTTGAAATTGAAAGGGAGAGGCCATATAGGGTGGCTTCAAAGATACATAATTCTAGTATCTAAATAAACTCTGCCCTGTGAAGTCACACAGTATATGTTTAAGATGGTTGAAGATTTTGTTGCCAGATTAGAATAAATTACATTAGGATGTGGGAGTTTTAACGTTTTCTTCTGTTTGTGGTAGATCTAAGTGTAAGTTTCTTTGCAATATTAATACTTAAACATTTCTCTTAGGAGCAATTTTAATTCTGACTTGGATCGCTTGCATTATCCTGTAAATACCACAATTTCAGTTTTAGTTGTCTAGAGTATTGCCTTGTGGCCCTTATGATATTGTTCTTTGGGTTTTCACTTAATTTTGTACATTCTGACTAAATCTGTTGAAACAGAACAATACCACGGACTATTTCTAGAAGTTTGACAATATACAACATCGACCTTGCTAAGAAGCAAGGATACCTGTTCTCGGTTTCCCAAGATTAAGGGCATCACCAGATTTACTCACTAACATTACTGCTCCCTCCCCTAATAATGTATTTTTTGAATTTGTCCTCTAAGTTTAATGGAGGACAGTGCTAGCAATCTGGAAAATTTGGCAACATTACTCATTGTAAAAAGCCTATTTACATATATTAAATATGCCTTGCTGAAGGCTAACAACTAGACATCCCTGAACATCCCAGCAGCACTGAACCTCTCAGGTACCCATGCAGCACTCAGCATGCCTTTGCTGTTTGGCTATGTTAATTCATGCAGCTGAGTCAGCTAATAATCACCGTGAAGAAAACAGATCCAGAGGTTTACTGTAAAGGCCCGAGTTCTTTGGACAGGGACATTTACCATCACTGCGGAAAATAATAAAGCATCGAGTCAGGCAAAAGACCCATCTACTGTAATAATCTGTCTCTGGCCTGTAGCAAATTACGTGAACAGCATAAAGACAGGACAAGCACATGGTGATACTACTCAAAATACTCTCCCAGTCTTTAGTCACCTGCAGCATGAATATTCCTAAACCAGTGGCAGTTGCTGTTTTGAAGACCCTTGACTGAGTTTTCTTCCATTAATCTGTCCAGGAAGTTTGGAATCCCTACAATTGCTTGCATTTACAGCCTCCTGTGGCAAGGAGGTCCAACGATGTGGCAAGGATCTTCTCGTTTTGTTCTGGTTGTCTGCCTGAAGCATTAGTTCTAGGAGAGCAATTCCATGGTGGAAGGTGTACAGCAACTCTTATTGAACTCTTCAGGCTGCTTTCAGAGGCATATAGAGGAGATGTCCACCCGGCAAGCTTTGGAAGCAGGATTCGGTGAGCACACTCTAGCTGGGAAGCAAAAAAGGTTTTGGGTGAGCTCTGGTCTCCTCACTACATTTTCTCTCTTCTGTGTGTTTGCACCTTAGTCTGTTTCATAAATAAGCGCACTTGTGGTTTGAACTCAGCCTCCTTTGAGAAATGATGTGAATGTCCAGTTAGGGCTGGACAGAGTACAATACGTAAGAAAATTCAGAGCATTTTTAAAATCCAGCTGTGCTTCCGTTTGTTATGTTCTTGGACTGACTCATAGCTGCATGCAAAATCCTTTTTGGACACTTGTTTCTCTAGCAGTTGCCACTCTCCACGGCAAGTCCTGCCTGCACGACTCTTGCATGTTGATCCTTGTTATAATTTATCAGTGTTACATTTGCTCCGTTCTGTACTCTGATTAAATTAGAATCCCATTAACCACAATCAGCTGTCAGACAAAGGAAATGTCTGATCTTATTTCCAATAGAAGACATGCCCCTGCTCTGCGGCATGTCAGAAAATTTCCGATGAGTGAGAAGGCTGCAGTTTTGATAGGAATCCTACTTTTCTCCAAAGATTTGTTGAATATGTGGCAGCTTGGTCGTTGCACCGTGCAGTGTCGATGTATTCCCTACAACATACAAAGGACTTCCCACAGGATTTGTCCACTCCCTTGCGCTCCTGTAGAGCAATCCTTTCACAGCAGTGGGCAGCAGCCACCCTTGGGTGATGCCACAGTGGCAGCAGGACCTGGAGAAAGCCACCCCTTCGATCCATTAGATCAATCACGCCAGTGGAAACTGTGTCCTATTCCAGGATAAATGACAAAGCAAGTCTGGCAGTCCTTTGAGAAGTGCTGACAAAACCTGAATTCAATGCGCTCTGTGTTTTTTTTTCTTTTTTGTTGAAAGAGCAGGATATCAGTAGAGCATTTGTCTCATGGACCATACACTGAATATTCCTTTCGGCATTTCTAGTAAAGCCCACGGACCTTGCCACAGTGTTCAAAGGATCCTTATGCATATCACCCTTGCCTATATATGTGGCCATGTTCCTATGGGGATTACAAATCCTTACACATCAAACGTTATTTTAAATGCAACCTGATTTGCTGTTTCATGTTAAGGATATTTGGCGAATCATCAAAATCTCTGCTTTCTTTCTATTGTGTTAATATTTTCTATTTGCCTTTAAAAGGCAGTCTGTCTTCTGCAATCTTCCCTTGAAATCAGGTTGCTTAACAGCTTAAAGTCTTTAAAACAATGTGCGGCCATTTTGTTCTCTTGGACCATTTTATACTTTCTGCTAAGCAGTAGTATGACAAAACTGAAATACAAGATTTACTTTTTTTAACGTTCAGTCCTTAACTGTTCATCCTTCAGGTTGGGGTCAGGTAATCTCAGGATTTGAGCATCAAATATTATGGCATTTATCTGTAAAACTCATTTGTACTACACAAAACTCTCATTTGAGAAAATCCCCAAACCAAAAACTTTTTGTACAAAGTACATTCATTTTCTGTCATCAAAGGGGAAAAAAAATAGTTTCAGACCACTAAGCAACTACAACCTTTTCTATAGACCTTATTTATCTGATATTAGCTGAACTGTGTATTTTACTTTATAGAACCAGAAAGAAATCCCTGCTTTAAAGCAGGTGTCTGCAATGCCTATAAATATCAGTGAGTCCTCTCCAGATCAAAAATTAATTGTGCACCCACCATGAGAAAGTGAGTGGGTTGAAGCACTTACAATACTGTGCTCTGTCAGGTTATTAGGTTTTCACCTCAGGAAACTCAGCTTCAAATGCCATGTAACCTACCTTAGCTGGTCACTCTCGAGCATGTACACAATATACGCAAGAAGTTAATAAAAATACATCAGCACCGCCCCCCCCGGCAGCTATTTAATTACCAACCATTTGCTGCTCACATAGAGGGACAGTGTGTTGTCCTCTCGGGTGTTTCATTAGTACCATCCAACGTTGGCTATGTCAAGGTTTGTTTTGTGGTCAGTCCTTTGAAAACAGAAAAATCAAATATAATAAAAATGTAACCTGTAGTGTTATAGCTGTCAAAGTAGCAAATAATGCTCTACTGAAATCAGACCTTCCAGCCTAGGTTTCAGTTGCTTATATTTTCTTTTTTTGTTGTTTCAAACTATTTTGAGCATAAGAAGGAAATCTAAAAAAAAAGTCACCTTGTATCATTCTTCAACCAAGTGCTATGCCAGGGCTTTCAGCCGCTCTGTCACCACAGCCCTGCGGGGGATTCTAGGCATGCTCAAAGGATTAATCCCTCTCCTTTCATCCACAGCGCAGCTCACCAATTTCTGTGGTCCCTCAGTCAACCCAAAGGACAGTGAGCACCAACGAGCATTACAGAAATGCGGTGTTTGCAGCTGATTTTAGACAGGAGAGCATCAGCTGTGATGCAGCGCTTCCTTCTCCTCCCTGAATTTAGGGCTCCATTCTGGCCAGTGCTGTTTCAATAAACAGATCCCATCCTGTGTTCAGAAAGAATGAGATGAAAGTGAGGGACTCTTTAAAAAAAAAAAATCTCATTGGAGTATCTAATAGATTCTTGGGCCTCTTCTGCCATCACATTTCTCGGTTTTCCTTGCTCAGCTTGATTATCGCAACCACTCCTGGGTTTATATGCTGGAAGGGGATTAACACATGCCCAACGCTATCTTTCAGAAGGTGCAATTTATGTTTATCTTCCTTTGGCTGCTAGTCCCATCTATTGACTTCCATCTGCCTTGCTGCAGGAGGAGATTTAGTCAAATAAAAGGTCTACCCCTGTTCCTTGTGAATGGCTCAAGGTTCTTTAAATCTTTTTCAGAACAAGGACTGTGGCTCGGTGCTGGAGCTGTGATCATCTCCTCATTCGTTCCACCTGGTCAGCCTTGCTTTTCATGTCATGGTCACTTAATAAGGAATGCAGCCCTGAACAACTGGGCACTTCATCTCTGGGCAGTGGATCTGTTCTGAGCTGCCTGTTTAGACTAAGTTTTGCTGGGAAGGAACGGGGTGGAGGGTAACGTACTTGTTTTCCAGGACACATCTGTATGCCACTGCAACACTTCCTATCCACTGGGAGCTACTGCTCCAGATTTTTTCTGCTTTCTCTTGAATAGTTGTCCCTTCATTTCTATTGCATCAAATTATTTACTAGGGAGATGCTATGTGTTGTCACTAACAGCTTCAGTTGGTTTTACTAACTCTTTTATCTTGCCGTATTTCCATCCAAGCCCTGTGAGCAACCATGGCATTTTGTTGTGGTCAAAGCACAGTAAGCTCAGACTTTGCAACTATATACAGGGGCTCTGCTGGCAGTGACTAATTCTTTTAGGACTTTCTTTCCAGATGGTCTATAACAAGTTTCAGTGCACTCCTGAAAGCTGCAGCCACCTGAGCTGGAGAAGGCTCAGGTTGGCATTCCTTTCCACAGCTGTGTCCCCTTCCCAAGCTTGGTGAAGAACTGGTTCCAACACAGATGCTCAAACTGTGAAGGAGAAAATATCTGCTGAGCTAGCTCCAGCACACAGAAGATACCCTTTGGGAAATAATCATGCTTGGGATCACTGTTGTCCTGCACGGCTGTTGCTGTGCACTAGCAGCAACCTTCTGTGTCTTGTTGAGCTATTTCATGGCTCAGAAACACATGGTATGGACGATGCTGCAACACTGTTGGTTCCATGCTTTTCTGTTGCTTGGTTTTACTCAAGATCGCCTAACAGAAGCGATTCTTTGGCTGGTTTATTCCCTCAGCTAGTTTAGATTCTGGACATGCCAAATGCTAAGTATTCACTTTTTTTTTCTTTTCTTCTTTTAATTCTGTTTGGTGAGTTTTCTGGACCCAGGGCTGATATGCATACATAGCAGTAATTAAGTAGGGATCATGAAGTAAATTTATTTGTGTAATCCAGAGAAAAGTTATTAGGAAGCATTTTTATACCCTGCTGCTCCATTAAGAATGTGGACTCAACAAAACAAAGTGTTTGTGGGAAGGTACAGATTTTTAACAATAATTTATTGGATCCAATTCTGATTAAACCTAGAGCAACCTCCTGAGTAACCAGCTGCTGGTATTTAAAGTAAAACTCTTGGGCCCAGTTTCTTCTTTAAGATCAGTGGACCAGGAACTTCAATCCAGATTCTTTGCACACGAAATATGTTCTAATCATGTTGTGGCTGCTGGGGAGACACCAGCCTTTATGATCTTATTTTGCATAGGCTATTTTGGAAGAGTGTGTGCTGTTCCTAACAAAGACTGGCACAAAAATGTTCTCAAATCTCAAACATTTGTGCAGACGGAAGCATTTTCATGTACAGATATTGCAATGGTGTCTGCAAACTCTAAAATGCAAATCCTTATCTTTCCTTATTTCATAATTTCACAACCCGAACCTTGTCTTTGCAACAGCTTTTAAAGAAAAGCTTTGCTTGTTACTGTAGCTGGAACAACTAAATCTTATAATATGGTCTAAAAATCACCCATACAGAGCTCCAAGAACCAGGCTGAAAAGTTAATTGCACCTTCTATGCTCAAATTTAGCATTATTGATTAGGAATGCTTCTTCAAAAAAAAGATTTTTTTCCATACTTCCTAGCTTTGTTGCCCAGATAGTCACATCTGCTTTCAAAAATCAGTGGCTTTGAACTCCACTCATCAGTATAAACTCATTACCTGAGGTAATCTTGGTTTGTAGCAAATAAGAATGGTATATCCAGTATTATGTTCCTGGAAGTATTTCCAATCTTTGGCAAAACACTGTGTTTTTAGTGGCTTGAAGTCTTGTTTTAATCTCCTTGCAATTGAGATGGGAAAAATACAATCTATAATACTTTTTTTTTTTGCTGTACCTACTAAAGTACTTTACTGTACTTTAAAAATACTCCTATACCTGAGGTTATTACTGCCATCTATATACTAAAGGAATAGAATATGTATACCTTATAAATGTAATTATACCCTTTTTTTTCCATTTTTTGTGATGAAAGCAAATTCTAACTTTCCTTTCTGCCTTTTTTCTGAAATTCAACCTGGCAGGCAAAGATTCACCACAGGAAACAGTGCCAAGCGTTTTCTCTGAGGATTCCTTTGCCTTGGCTGCTGACTTACAAGTTTTTTTCCCTAGTTTAAGGTCAGATTGAAAAAAGCCATTCATTTGTAGTTTGCTAAATTTAAGAAGCAGAAAAATGCAAGGTGAGGAGGAAAAGCATTGTCCAGAACAAGCCATTACATTTTGCTGATTTAAGAAGTTGCCGCATCTTTTTGAGATATTTGCTCTGTTATAGTCCTTGCGGAGGAGACAAATGCGTTGGTTAAGCCAGCTGTCAGGTTTACTGGAGCTGAGCAGTATATTACCCTCCCTGCCCAGTGTCACGCCAGTGACTTCAGAGCTCTGCCACAGATCATGTATAAATTGTACCTTGTTAAAGTGTTACCTTCAGATCTAGAGGTATTAGCATCTCTCAGTGCCTGGTGTGTTTCCTAAAAGCTTACAACAGCCATTTCAACTACTCGCATGAAAATTAGCCCAGGATGTTGGCACAGCTGCTGATGCAGTGAGTTTGAAACTCTAAGACTTCAACAGTCAGACGCAGTTGCACTCTGTGTCCCAGTTACTCTTCTTCCTTCCCACTAAATGCTCTAACTACAGGGACAAAAATCTTCAGCTGAGCTTTTTAATCAGGGAGGTCATGAAAGCAGCCACAATGACATACTCTTGACTGCGAAGGGGAACATACGCATGGTTTGCAGACATCCGTCTGTTTGGTGACTGCGACAGAGCCTCCGAAGACGGGCAGTGTCATGTTCACCAACAGCCTTTTTCCAGAAGAAATACAGCATCCCTCGAAGGACCTTTCCCAGGCAAGCACAGGCCAGTGAACTCCGTAGCACGGTTCAAAATTGACGCCTTCTAGGATAGTCATGAATATTAAATCACACTCTAAAATGATTATATGGAAGTTACCCCGCCTTGCTAAGTAAATGAGCTTTGCCTCTGTATTCAGTCTCTTTGGGTGAAATAGATTTGTAGTAGTGTTTTGGTTTTGTTAGTACCAAAGAGTCAACACAGGTCAGTGAGCAAACTCAATTGTCATCTGTCTGCGTGAAATAGAATTGCTGGCTACATCTTAATCAGCAGCAAGCCTGGGGAGTCAGAAAAACCCTTCTCAGCCCAGCCTGTCTTCTCTGACGCAGGGGCAAAGGGACTTTCTGGGTGCTGGTATGAAGCATGCTCACAGCAAATGCCTCCTCGGGAATAGCCGCTGCTCCCTGGCTTGTCCAACCCTCGTACAACCACTTTGCACAGTGAAAGGAATTATTTTTTTCACTTTCATGTACTCCAACACACATCAAAAGTGATTTCCTGGGATTAGTGCAGTATAAAATTTTAACTTGCTTTGTATAGCTTCACTCTTTTTAGACACGAATTTCTTTTCTCCTCTGTAGCATGATGTGCTTTGGCAAAAGCAATTTTATTCTTTTATCAGCGGCAGCTTGGGATGGGCATAATATTTACAAATGAAGCCATGAACAAGTTATGCAAATCACCCAAATTAGAACCAGTAAGCTTTTATATCCTGCCAAACAATCGTGTATTCTAGAAATGCCACATTTTACAGTCAATTTGAGAAATGTTTTAGAGACGTTAAAACATTAGTGCACTATTTTTCATATTGCTCAACACATACGAGAGGATTAGTCAGTACCATGAGTCCAGCAACACAACCTTTGGAATATGAACAAAAAAAATAACCGTAAGAGATTTTAGAAACCTAAGTGACTTTGAAAAGCTTCTTGGAACTTCATAATACTGTCAATTTTTTAAAGATATTGTCTAAAATTGAGAACCTGTATGACTGCAAAGAGGCAATTCGTGCCTTTCTACTAGTATAAAAATACCATTTCTTCGCACATGTAAATGAGCCATTATAAAATAAATCAGCAAAAAGTAATGGATTCTCCTAACGTATTAAGCTTTCCAAAGGCCTCATCCACACTGGCAGAATTTACTAGTGTCTGAACGGAGCTAAGGATCAGTGACTGCATGGCCACATGAACTGTGATTTTTAACATTGCTCCACATTCCCTTTTGCAGTGTCCTGGAGTGCATCGGTTTTAGGAGGTTCTGGCTACCCAGAGTAGGATTCCCGGGAGCCACGTACCCAAGGGAGCCTTGCAAGACCCCTCCTTTCCTAATTCACTGTGGGCTACTAGTGAAAGCGCAGCAGAGCCAGCTTAGCCTGTCAGCTTCTAGATTATGGCTAGCTCATTTTTGAGTGACTTCTCTAAATTTGAAGACACTATTGAATTATCGAATTATTTGCAAGCTTTCATTTTTCCTGCTCCCAAGGGGCATGTGGATTGTTGGATTAAAAAACAGCATAAGTTTCCCTTTGAAAAGAAAACTGCTAATCAGAGTAGTAATCCACAGAATTATCCTCCCAAAGTCAAAGGAAGAAACAAATGAACATCTTGGGGGAAAAATAAGCAGCAGCAAATATTTAACTTGTAGGTAATGCAGGATTTGTGGGAACTCAAAAATAATAACTTTTTAAAAATGTATTTCCATGGTTTTTTTCAAGCAAAAATGTTTTCATGCCATAGTACATCTGAAATCCTTACAACAGCTTTCCCTCTTCCCTGTAAAGAGCGAATAGAAAGGGCTGATTTTTTTAAAGCTTTTCTAAGAGTCTTCATCTTCCCGCCAGTCTTTACTCACCGGGTTACTGAGTGACGACACTTCTTTTCTGGTGTTTTACTCCAGTTTGTGTAGTGAGCCCAGTGCCCTTGCTTTGTGTAAAACTGGCGAGGTCTGTCTTTTTTTTTTAGCAGTGAACTATTTACTGCTGGATAAGGGCAGAGTTGGTGATTTTCTGACCCTGGTTTTCCAGGAAGTCTTTTTTGTTAAGGCGCACAACAATTTTGGTTTGATTAAAGCCGTGACAGAAAGGCCTGCACTGAGTTTCTGGGTTGGATGAAGCCCCGGCCAGGCCCTGGGTGAGCAAGGGGGAACGTTTGAGAGGTACAAAGAAATGCATAGGGTTAAGTACGAGGTACAGAATAGGGGGTGAGGGACACCCAACCACATGATAAATTTAGCTGGTATGAGAAAAAACATGGCGGGGAGGGATATCAGCACAATTAGCAGGTGAGACGACATTGGCAGCCATCTCGGCAGTGGAGGCCTACAGTGCGCCTCTTGGCACCCACTGGAAGCGGAGCCCGTCCCTTTCCAGAACCTTCTCCTCAGCACAGCCTGCGGCGAGGCAGCGCCGGCTCCTCCACACCGCCCACCTGCCTCAGGCGGCCGCAGGAGGCTCACGGCTCTGTGAGGGGCTGCCCGGCACCTCGGAGGAGACGGCTGCAGGGAGAAGCCACTGCTGAGGCCGCGCAGCGCGGCGAGCTTCACGGCTGAGGCAAAATGCTTCCCTTCAGCATGGGGCACTGATGGGATTGGCGAGGCCTGGAAAGGTGAGACGGTGCTGGTGTTTTGGTTTTCCTAATTTAACTGAGATGTAAAAGTTACCGAGTTTTGCTCCCCTGAGGGGAGTACAGCCCTGAGTACTGCTGGCCACAGGCCGAGGGCATCACACCACCTGCACAGCAAGAAATTACAGGTCATTTTTGTGACAACATGCCTGCAGAATGATTACTTTGTACACAAGTTGAGTTCAGTATCGTGTGCTACTACACGAAGATATTAAAAATTGTACCTCCTTGTACCTGGAGGGACCGCAGGGCCTCTCTAGCTGCGTCTTCCTCCCTGCACTTAGCCCTGTTTGGAAAGCGACCTCCCCCATTACTGCCCAGGGGTGTTCCCGGTCCAGCCTGAAACCCATCGCACCTCCTCCTGTCCTCACCGCCAGCAACAGTGACGTGTTTGCAATAACTTTGTGGGTAAGGCCTAAGCATTAGGACTGAATGAAAACATTACCACTGCTATGAAGCGCCCTGCAAGTTTTTGGCATTGAGAAAGTAGCTGTTACGCTTAGTTCTGCTGGCAATGTTATATTGTGAGCTATTTCACCAGTGCTGTGGCATGTGCAATATATATTGCACGTGTTCCAGAGACAGGAAGGGATGATGAATGGGTAATATGTAGCCTGCTTTCTGCTTCTGTTGATAAGTGACTGATAAAGCTGACAAATAGCTAGATTAAGTAAACAGAGCCTATATAACTCATTCAAAGTGAATAACTGTTTACAAATTATCAATTGTTATCTTCAAAATTTTCAATTAGGAATGATGGATCCCATTCCTGTGTAGAAATAATGGGCTGGTGATTACGTGTATCAGGTACATGAACAGTAAAATTTGCTATCTGACAATGCTCATCCTCAGGACAGGAACTGGCAAAAAACAGGAGAGAATCACAGAATCACAGAATGGTCGGGGTTGGAAGGGACCTCTGTGGGTCATCTTGTCCAATCCCCCTGCTGAAGCAGGGTCACCTACAGCAGGCTGCACAGGACCTCGTCCAGGCAGGTCTTGAATATCTCCAGAGAAGGATAATCCACAACCTCCCTGGGCAGCCTGTTCCAGGGCTCCGTCACCTTCAGAGGGAAGAAGTTCTTCCTCACGTTCAGATGGAACTTCCTCTGCTTCAGTTTGTGCCCATTGCCCCTTGTCCTGTCGCTGGGCACCACTGAAGAGAGTTTGGCCCCATCCTCCTGACACCCACCCTTGAGATATTTATAAGCATATATTAGGTCCCCTCTCAGCCTTCTCTTCTCCAGGCTGAACAAGCCCAGCTCCCTCAGCCTCCCCTCATAGGAGAGATGCTCCAGTCCCCTCACCATCCTCATAGCCCTCTGCTGGACTCTCTCCAGTAGCTCCTCATCTTTCTTGAACTGGGGAGCCCAGAACTGGATACAGTACTCCAGATGGGGCCTCACTACGGCAGAGTAGAGGCGAAGGAGAACCTCCCTCGGCTTTGGACTAAGGGCAGCAATTTTGACTCCAGCAAAGAACAAGAATCTGAATACAATAGAGGCTTTGGGATTCGGCTCCTAAATACAATCAGAATAATTTGTAGGCTCTTTTAGAAGCTATTGTAACTAGTTACTACTCAAGGACCAATTTCCCTCTCATTCCCATGAGCAGTGTTTGCAGAAAACATAGAATGGGTATCTTTTTATTAGAACAGGAAGAAATGCCTGCTAATGTAATACCACTCCATTTCATAATTCACTGTAGGATGAGAATGGGATTTCAGCGTTGTTGATGTTTTAATCTCATGTTTCTTTGTCCAAACTAAAAAGCTGCATACAAATGATGTTAAGTTAAACAGATTTAGGTCACCAATGGCTGCGTCGTATTTGTACCACATGTTAAATGTGGGGGAGGGTTTATGCTCGGCTCTCTATGATCAAGTGCTTGCTTTTAATTTAGTGAGTTGTCTCTGCAACATCCTGATAACAAAAGACGGCTTCAGATTCCCGAGATAACATTGAGTGCCAATTGCACATCAGAGAGAAAATAACTTGGCTTGCAATAGCCTAGATTGATCCACAAAGTAGGAGGTTATAAACTGTAATGGAAGTGCTGACACAACCAAATGAGATAACACGCTCCAGTACAGCGATCAGCGCCGATGGAACGCGCGGCGCTGGAGTGTCTCGATGCGGCCTGGCCACTCGTGCTGGAGTAGAGCTATCGACGCGCGATGCAGGAGAGCGCCGGGGGCCTGGGTGCTCTCCCTCTTGGGGGTTTGGCACCCTCTGCTGTCCAGTTTTTGAACCAAAAAACCCAGAATTCGGAGAAATCGGACTATACCAGGGACATAAAAGAGCAAAGCAAACTCTTAAATCAGCAGTTTTGGTAAGCGAACTCCCCACTCTTTCTTGCTGCAGCAAACTGTGAATGTTTTTAAAAAAAAAAAAAACCAATACGTATTTTTCTTGCTTCACAATAGCAATTGCATAACTGCATTGACTCTATTTCTCATAAATAAGGTGACCACGGCTTGGCTCCTCGTCCCACCATAAGGCTTCCTGCCCATTCACGTTGGATGCAAGCAAAGCACAAAGGCTCTGGTCCTGCAGGGGTCTCGGGTATGCCAGGGCACAGGGAGGATTTTATGGCCTCAGCAAGGTCTCTGCATGCTTGTCAGAGTTAAAACAACCCTACGACAGGGGCAGTGCAGTGGAAACAAGCAGGTTCATACCTAACATCTGGCATGACTGTTCTCGCTACACGAGCATCTTGTGCTGCAGCTGATAGCGCTGAAAATTGTGTAGGGCACCTTATACATATTTTAGCTATTTAGCTAAATGTTTATTCACTCTAGGGGTTTTTTGAAACAATTAACAAATGCTTTCCTTGACAGCGAGACACAGAGCTTCACTTCTGTAACAGGAACACAAAGGGGCACCTGGCTCTCCAGTAAGTGGAATTTAAAGCCTGAGAACTCTGGAAAACAGGATGCCTTTTTCTATTGTGTAACTACGTCCATTGAATACCTCCTATATTTGATTGACAAGGTGAAAAATATTCCACAGAGTAGGTACAGCAGCCTGTAGAAAACAGCCTTTGTTTGTTTCTTATGTATTTCACTTTTTGCATGTGCACTTGCACACTGTATTCAAGACAAAACCAGAAATTTATCAACCAGATCTGCACCACACACAGTCCCAGTCTTCCCTTACCAGGATACCAGGAAACCAAGGCTGTGCTTCTCAGTAGAGGTCCTTCAATGGCTTCAATTATTAAACGGTTTCAGTCATCGCTTTATCAGTTTTATCAGTGACTTCAAGTGTGAAATCAATGTGGGCTTGACAAGAGCAGGACAAAGAACCCTCCTTCTGAGGGCACAGGGATAGTTCAATCCTAACAGGCTTCATTCCTTCTCGGGTTAGCTCCGGTTCTGAGAAATGTTCCTCTGGCAGTTAGTCTAGACTCCAGCAGATAGACGTAATCCAAGGCAATATACACATATGTGGGTGCAAGGCATGTTGCGTGGTTTTTGGACCTGGTGGGGAATGCCTCTGCCCATACAAGCAGGGGGACAGCAACCACTTGCCTTGCGTGCCCTGGAGCTGTGTGGTTCTCAGGGTATGGAGTTCAACGAGAGGCCGTTCTCCCCAGGAGCTGGCTGACTGTGCCTATAACTGCTAATGTCCACCGTGTAGGGAAAAACGGTTTGGGGAATGGAGCTATAGAGTAAACTGCCGCTTGTTTCTCTTGCGTTACACTTCAGCAGTCTCCACTCCGGTTCCTTAACAGAGCAGAAACGGATTTACTAATCAACTGCTTTTCTTTTCATACCCGCTCTGCTTCTCCTCGCATCTTCTCAGACCTGGGAGGATAACGAAAGACCCAGACTGTTCATACTCGTTTCTTGCCAAAGAAAATACACTGATTCTAAGAAATTTCACTTTTGGAAATAGCTTTGGTTTTCTGCTGCAACAACCATGATCTTCTAAATAGACTGCAGCTCTTCACATTCAGTCTCAATAGAAAACAAAATGGAGTAAGTGCAGAAGGCAGCACTGGTGTGATTTGCATATAGTCTTTGAAAACAAACATGGGATAGTGGCAACTGAAAGCCAGCTTTATATTAGGCTCTTGCTGTGAATGTTGTGTTCAAGTCAAAGAAAGAAAACATGACCTTGTGCAAAAATAACCCTCACTAGCGTATATCTGAGAAAAAAAAAAAAAGATGAAACTGTTGTTTTCAAAAGGACACAGAATTGGATAGAAACCTGAGTGGCAGGAAAAAGATAAATAAAACCCAGAATCCTTATTTGAGATCTCCAGTGAGTGGAAGCCATGGTACCTAGTGCTGTCTGCACACAGGGCAGTCTGTTGTTGAGCTGTATATTCACCCACAGATTGGTTTCCCCAAGCATCACCCAAGACATTGGTTTTATTGATTTATTTTGCTATCTTCCCGCTGCAGTGATAGGATGACAAAAGAACCACCTGTGGGTATACTAATACATCTAATGCCAGCAGATTTTCAGGTTGAACAAAAACAATAAATCTTTCTCGGCACAAAGGGGAAACCATGAGGTAAGTTAATTTGGGAAACCAAAGAGCATGATTTAGGAATATTGGATTTGTTAGGACGGATCAGACTCGTCCTCCTGGTTTACTATCCTCTCTCCAGAGATAGTTCCTAATGGATGACACACAGGAAGACAAAATAAGCCCCCAAATAGTTAACTGTTCCGTGACACTTCAAGGGACTGGCCTGCTTTCTGACAGCATGGCAGTAATTATGTTACACCAGTAAGCAGGAGGTGTGCTCCACAAACTAGATGGCATTTCTTAAAGAACCCAGATATAATGCAGATGCTCGTGGCTGTGCTGATCGCTGCATCTGTTGTGGGACGCAGCCTGTATTTTTCCCTACGGCAGTACAGTTAGATTTGTTGTACAACTTCCTCTTAAATTAAGGGAGAAAATGAATAAACATGTAAACCTGTTCAATTGCTTAAAATATTCACAAAGCAAGGCTAAAACAGTAGCTAGTCAAAGACAGGGTAGAGTCTGGCACGTTAGAAAACAAAGTTCTTTTTCTCTGCAGTTCTTCCAGTGGGTTTTCCTGCCTCCTCACTTCCACGAACAGGCTGAACTTGTCTTCTGAGGTGCTCCTAAAAATGCATATTAAGCCTTCATGCTAACATAAGGCTCCTCAGTTCTAATCTACTTCAAAACAGTCATTTTACACTCTTTTGAGCTTTCCGCTAGTAAAAGCTTCCAGAGTAACACACCTCTGAGGCCGTATTACTCTGGTTTCCCCTAAACAGGTACAGCGTGCGCTGCAATGGATGAAGTTCCCTACAAGTGCTGTTTTGCTAATGTATCTCACCCCTGACCCATTCTTGGCGGTACATCTGGAAAGGTTAGTTTTTGCTTTATGGGAATTTCAACCCCTGGGTTCTGCATTGTATTTCTGTGTCTAAATTTTGATTCTGACCTCAGGAATCTAGGCATTTTTCTTGATCCTGATCTTAGATTTTTGATAATTAGGCTACAAGATTATATATACATGAGCACTGCTATCTATGTAACTCAAGAATGCAGTGTTGCAAGATCTGGCAAATTGTCTAATATACTTACACTTCTTTAGACTGCTTAAAGGAACATAAATAAAGGCTCCTTATATCTGCTTTGATCTCTGCTCCTGAAACCCCAAATAATACTGGTTGCCTCTGTAGAGTCAAAGCAGTGATACACACATGCCAACTTCAGACCTGCACCCTTCTCAGACACAGGAAAAAAAAATCAAATTGACATGAAGGTAGAAGAGCTCAGGAGATATTTCAAAGGAAGCCAGTAAAAGAGAAAAACTAGAAACTGACACTCACCAATAGCAGGATTCTTAAAGCTTCAAATTCGATAAACCCACAAACCAAAAGAAATTACTCAGGCTTTGCCGCTTCAGGATGGCATGCTATGGGATTTTAGCAAGATTCATAGGTATTAAAAAGTAATGGCATAAATTGGTTATTTAAAGTCAATATAGATTTGTCGCCAGATTCTGCATATCTACAATTGCACTTGAGTGTCCATTTATTTTGCTCAGAAATAAATATTCCTGCCTAGCTGCATGTATTAGTTGGAAGAGAATCAGTTTTCACCACTGGCAAAGGGACGGGTTGTTATCTCAAGCCACATGGTTCATTGATTTATCAGCGGTGGTGTAAATACAAAAATTTATAGGGATGCTGTCAAGATCATTTATTTAAAAGCTTTTTTTGGAAGAAGGATGATAGCACATTCACAGGTAAGAATGAGAGAGGCTTTCTGAGTATTTGGACTTATTAGTTGGTTGAGGTAAATTATCTCCATTTGATGTTTCTGGCTGGCAGAGTTAATTTATTTGTAGGAAAGTATTTAATGATGCAGGGAGATTGTTATTGGTGGTTGAATTATTGTTTTGATCAGAGCTGCTGTATGGGTGGTAGTACTCTTAATAAGATAATCATACTTTTTCATCTGTTAATGAGTCTTTGGAGTATTCCCAACACAGTTTTAAGTCTTAGTTGTTTTCCCACTCTTAGTTTAATTTCTGTGTTTTATTTGGCTTGCATAATGAAATGAGACGGGCTGCTTTACTGCTGTTTATAACCTGTCTTCTAATCTAGTTTTCAGTGCTTGCGCTGATCAGGGTTTTCCAAAATTACATAAACATTTCTAATCTGGGGGCAAAAGTCATTTTGCTCATAAATTGAAACAAATAAATTGGGTATTTGATCTTGGGTAAATTACAATATTGTTTTTGCACAATCTCATTGTGGTATCTAAACTTTATCATTAAAAAGCATGTTGTCTGCATCTCTTCTCCATCTGTATCTCTTAAAACCCCCCCAAACATTCCCTGTATCTCTTCCTGCCAATACTTGCTGATCAGTATTGGCAAGATCGTAGTCAAATACAGCAAAATAGTGACAATACGGGCAGTATTTGAAAGTTAATCTTAGCAAGGGTATGCCCTTACTGAAGTCGAGGGTACTTCAGTACTGGGTGTTGATGCTAACTGTCTTGTACAGATGTTAAGTTGAATCATGTGAGAAGCTGGGAAGTGGATAAAAATGTTAAGATGAGAACCATAAAAGAGTAAAGTTGATATATAAATAGAGGAGTGTTGCTTTTCTGTAGAGATTAATATTCCAGTAATAACTTCTATACGGAGTATTTGTATACTCAACTTTTCACTGTTTTGTGACCGTACTTGCTTTCCCTCTATTTATTTTCTTATTCTGAGTTTATTGGGCCTGGATCTTGCTTGCTTTGAAGCCAATATTAATTCTGTTACAGTAGTGTGCATGCAGAGGTGGCCCACGCTGCAGGAATGTAAAAGCCATGGGGCACACGAAGAAGTAAGTTGTGTCCAAATGTTCATGCGTGCTGTCTGCCATAAGCACAAATAGTATTTTAGTCCTCTATGATATTCATACAGTACCTACAATACAAAAACTGTACTGGGAGAAGGTGACAGTTAGGAAATTCCTCTTTCTCCTCTGGAATGTTCTCATCCTCTTGATGCCATGGAAAAAGAAATGCAAACAGCGACGCATATAGTAGAATATGATCCTCCCCCTTCATTTGCCTGTTGTGCTAACATCACTTGTTGACTGAACATCTCACAGAAACTAGAGGAATTATTAATCTTGCAGCAGTCCAAAGCGAACATCACTCAGTGAAATCTGACCCTGTTTAATCAGTCTATAATTAAAAATAAATCATAAAAGCAAACTCAAGGAGTTAATGAGAAGTGCAATCTGATTGTAATATTAGAATCCAGATCTATCCAGGCACTCCAGGAAGCCTGACCTTATGGTAACATGAAACAAGTCTTTTCTATAACTACTATTCTTAGAGCAAAAAACGATTTCATGTTTTCTTCATTAACTAATGAACTTTAGTTTCATGTGAGTAGGTTTCTTCTAATGTGAGAGCAACACAGCCTTAACCATGCCTTGCGAATGGCTGCCAGAGGGGCTGAATAAATCTTCTTGATACCAGTGGCTCTCCTTGGGCAGCTTTAATGCCTTGGGTTAGCTTACTCTACAGCACAGCCACCAACGCCACTCCGCACAAGGAGTTTGTGCTGTGGTGACCAAGAGCATCTTTGTACCTCTTACTGCAGTCCATAAATGTTTTGTAGCAGTTCACACATTTATTAGATAACTAGCTGCACTGGCATAGCTGTTAAACATAGGCGATACTTGTGCAGTACTTGGGTGACGTGACCATCTTCTTACCTGCACAACTTCAGAAGCACCGGCTCGAATTGCTGAGGAGTGTTTTGCCTTTGACCAGAAACAAATCCTGCTGCCTGTCAGCATGCAGCCAATGTATGAAGCAAATAATTTGTTTGTGCTCTAATGTGCTGAAAACATTACATGGGCTTGGGGTTTAGAACAACTTGTGCTGACAGAGTACTTCAGTACCAAAGGAGGCGCTTCCAATCCAGCTTTGCCTGCAGAGCTGGGCAATGGCTTTCCGTCAGGTTGGTGTCAGGATCTTTTTGGACTGCTTTGCTGTTTCTTATGTGATGCAGTGTTTCACTTGTGCCATCTCTGAGAGCTTCTAGAGGCAGCAGGGGGTGGAAGGAGGCCTAGTAACATTCTGGAGATTAGGTACCAAAAGAAAAAAAAAGCAAGAAAGCAAGCAAGAAAAAGAAAAAAAAAAAAAGGACTGAAAGGAACTAGAGTGGAGAAACAGGGCTTTCTGTAGCTTCTTATATTTTATTGGGTATCACAGATCTGCAGAGTTAGCAATAAATTCTTATTCAGGACACACAGTGAACTGGGGAAAGGGCATCAACCACATCTGCCTGTAAGTAACTTGGGAAAACTGCAAGGTTACTTACAGTTTCTTCCCCCAGCTCTCCCAGGCTTTAGCCTGAGAAGTATTTCTCTCTCTGTTGTGACCTGTATAATGTGCCTTACACGTGAAAAGTCTTCAACTGTTTAACTATGAAAAAGCTGTGAAAAGCCAGCAAGTATCTTAACATCCAGTCATAGCAAGGATGAGGAGAGGCCGTACCGTAGGGAAGGTGTAGGATGGCACGGTACTGCTTTCTGTGGCCAGTATCTCTTAATAGGGGCAGCACTACAATTAAACTTCCAAAGATATCTTCAAAGTGCCCTCTTCTGCTGGTATCCTGGAAGGAGAAAATATTTATAGACGCCCCTTTACAGAATAGCATTTAAGCTATGTGAAAGATTGCATGCTTTTATCTCCACCTGTGTGCAGGGGGACTTAGAATAAGGAGCAGGATTCTAGGTTCAAAATACTGGACTCTCATAAGGCTCAGCTTGAGGTTTCTATCACTTCATCAGTGACTCATTTGCTTTGCGGGTGAAGGGTTAAACTTTCTGCCATTATTCAATAAAAACTGTGAAGGAGTCTACTTTGTGTCAGTTATCTCCATTCATTATTACTGTATGAGTGTGGGGAACCCAGCTAACACTGGACCTCATACATAGGGAGCTGTTGCACAAGTAAAGATTAAAGCAAAACCTCTCTGAACAGCTAAGTCTAAATAGACTTAAAGGGTAGGGGAAAATTACCCATACGTAAAGTGAACAGCATCACGGCTGGTAAAAGCCAGGCTTCTTTCATGAACTGGTTTTCCTTACAATCATAGAATCATAGAATGGTTTGGGTTGGAAGGGACCTTATAGATCATCCAGTTCCAACCCCCCTGCCATGGGCAGGGACACAATGTTGGGAATTAATCTGTAGTGTAAAATAAACCAAAAAACCCAAGCGAGGTACAATAGATATTAGTAGGAAATAATAAAAATTGGGTGTACAGCAGTCAGGTGAAATGAGAAAAGCAAAAATGCAGGTGGAAAAAGCAGTCAAGCATAAAAGAGCATGCCTAGAAGCTGAACTGGAGAGAAGGTGGAAGGTGGGTGTCCCATGCTGCGGCGACCAGTTTACAGATGCTTTCTTCTGCTGGTGCCAGCTGAGGGTCTAACTAAAGGCCCTGCAGCCTTTTTTTGTCACTTACTTAAAATTACTAATAAGGAGCTACATGGGCCCCAGAGCCTTATTGTGCCAAGTCTGAAGTCTTGAAACCAGGAAGCAGGCAAGTGGGGAAGGGAAGGTATGGAGCAAACCACTTGGATCTCAGTTTCTTCCTTCCATCCTACAGCTGAACCTGATCAAGCATACCAGCAAAATGCCTTTTAAACAGAGCTGTCTTGAATATTTGAAACAAAGGGAAGTGTTGTCTCTATAACTATTAACATCCCCAATATCCACACCATAAGGTACCAGCAGATCTGGCACCTGCTGCCAACGGCAGGAGCATCTTTAAAATGACCACTGAAGGAGATGTATGGTCTGAATTGCACCCACCTTGCATGCCACCAGCATGCTCCTGCAACAGCAAAGGGAGGAGTCTGAGTGACTCTTCCCTTGTGTCTGTACTGTGGTTCCTTTCAGGATGAACAGATTGTCTTTCACAGCGCTGTCAGCTGAGCCCTTCACCAACTTTAAAACTGACATAATTTTCAGACTAAGCAAAGTCTGAAAACAGGAAGAGCAAAGCAGAAGTCCAGGGATGTCACTCAGTCACCCACAGGAGGTTATCTTCTGGGTTAGGGTTAGTCTGATTCATTGACCACAGAAATGGCAACTACAAATGCTTCAACATATGTCTCTGGTTATTGTCCCAAGAGTTGGAGCTGTACATTGATGCCCATGGGAACAGTGGAGAGCATAGAGTGTGAAAAAACCTCCAGCAATTTTTTGTTCTTTAGTACTGTAGTAGTAAAATACTGTATATTTTGGAATAATACATCCAGTTCTAAGCTAACAGCTAAACATCAACAGCATTTCCTGAGAAAGTCCCTATAGGTGGGGAAAACTTACGGAGTTCAAACCATTGTCAAGCTCCCTGTGGAGTAGAGAGTTAGACTAACTCAGCTTGGTCTCAGCTCCCCTTTGGGCATCCCGGGCCAGGTTGGTTTGCCCTGCAGCTCTTGTAATGCCCCTGTTTCCTTCATAAATACCAGCTTCTGCCCAGTAAGGGGTCAGGTTGCAGATGAGGGTCATGAGGGATCCCAGGATTTCAGAAGCACTCTTGGATTCCCCACGTAAGATACAAATAGTAAGACCAGCATATGGTACACACATCTACGTTAGGTCCAATCTCACAATCTTCACTCAAGCAAATCTGCTACTCTAGAAGTAGGGACAAAAAGTTTTAACCAATTTGTATCTAATTTGAATGAATATATCTGTCCCTAAAGCAGTCACCTCTGCGTTTTGCTCCCGCAGACACTCGCGATGTTGCTGTAGCTGAATTACGCCCTCTTCACTGGAGGGGAATGCTCTGCTCTGTGAGCTCCGTTTGAGTACGAGCGCAGGACTGCAAACCCGCGCCGGTCCTGTTCTCAGCACGACGATGTGCGGCTTGAGCCTGCTGCCTGTGCGCTCAGAAGTTCAGTGCAGTCAGAGGGACTTCTTGGCACTTGCAGTCTGTAGGAGTGTGGTCCTAATTAATGTAGCAAAACAAAGCCAAGCTGAACGTTTCACTGAAAGGAGCAGAAAATCCTGCTCAGGGAACAATTGGCTGACACTGAAGCCTGGGTACTTATTATCTAATGCTGCTCACACAGCTTGAAATCTGAGCTTCAAAAAAGGTTTTCCTTAATGTGAGGGAACGACAGAAGGAAAAGGTGGTGTGATGCTAACAATATACGTGACTTACTGATTCACATAGTGAGGATTTAGAGAAAAATTAGAATCCCTCTTTAATCACTTAATATAAACACTAAAAATAAGTTTTTAATGATGAGGAGGCTGATGATCCCAAAAGACACGTGGCTTACTTTGCGTGAAGCATTCAGGTTTAATTTTGTAGAAGAAATGGCCTACCACAGCCTGCATCAGAACAAAAACAAGTGCCAAAACATAGTAAGAGGTTGTAGTAAAACAGGTGAACCCTCGTGGTTCTTGGAGATTGGCGTGTTGCCAGCGGTAGCTTTGGTTGAAGAAATGGAGTGTGCTGAGAAGTTTGTGGGTAGCCTCGAGCCGGGGAGTTTCAGAGACGCTCAGGAGCAGAGTGCTTTACAGGAGCAGCGAGTACGCCACCTTTCTGACAGGGCCAAAGGCATGGACAGGTTGCGCAGAGAGTGAGCTGCTGTAGAAGAGAGGAAACCTCTGAGCAGACTGGATGGTAAATAACGTTAAAAATGGGATAAGACACATTTTTTAAGGCATGGTGTCTTCTTAAACTGCACTACCACAATTGCTGAAGATGATCTATTGCCTGGAGTACCAGAAATGGGATGGAATATAAGAGCAAGAAGTCATGCACTTAGAGATTAATTAGAATAACTGTGAGTAAGCTCAAAGGTTCATCAAACGTGAGATTATGAGGAGAGGAATCCAGGTACGTTATTGGTTGTAGGATAACTACGACGCCACTGTAATGTGGTCTTAAAAATGCTAATGTATTCCGGGATGCATCGAGTGAGGTATTTTCAGTAGACAGCAAGGTATTAATATCATCGTACAAGGCAGTTGTTAAGACCTTGTTTAGAACAGTGCACGCAGGGCAAAAGGTATAGAGGACGCTGGAAGAATGGAAAACCTATTTAGAGAGAAAATTAAAAACACAGTAGAAAGAGTGAGAGATGATGATCTAATTGCTATTTATAGGGGCATTATAGGTAAGTATCAGAGAGGCAAAATTATTTAATTTGAAGGCTAATAATGGTAAAGAACAAATGGCTATAAATTGGTAGCGAATACATTTAGACTGGAAATTAGAAAGTTTCTGGTTTCGAAGAGTGGCTGATACAAAAGCCTTGGCAATAGGAGCCAGGCACCCAGGCTGGCTGGAGGCAGGGTGCCCGTACGACAGCGTAGGTATCCAGTTCTTCCCCCAAACTGGATGACAAAACGGTGTTGGGCATCTTGTGTATCGGCATTCCCGCAAAGGGGTACAAAGAGATGGGATCCCCGTAGGATGCAGTGCGTATTTGCGGTGCGTTAGCCCCACGTTTCGGGGGTTTGCTAACGCACTCGGAGGTCCAGAAAGCAAGGTTCAGCTTCCTTCCAGCCCCTTGCTGCCTCCTCGAAGTCACCACGGGTGCCGCGCAGCCCTCGCGGAGCTGTGCGAGCAGCCGCCCTGCCGCGGCTGACAGCGAGCGGGACCCCGCAGCCGGGGCGCGGGGCGAGCCAGGCCTCGCAGCGGGCTCACGGGTCAGACGCTCCTTTCTCCCCGCTGTTTGTCCTCCGACCGGGGGCTGATTTCCAGGCTCACCTGAGCCTGCCGCAAGGGCGGCTTTCTTGCGCCGGCTGCTCCCAGAACTTTGCGGTACCGCTGACTTGCGCTTCCCTCCGTTTGCCGGCGGCCGTGCTCGGGGAAGGGGGGGGGCGGCGGCGGGGATGCTCCTCGGGACCCCCGGAGCTCGGCCCGGGAGCCGCCCCGTGTCCCCCAGCCGGGCCTGGCGGGGCTGGGCGCGGCGGCAGCTGCAGACGCCCC